>Ga0209542_10000444_pt1 | contig 99648 bp, 82 predicted proteins | sample RifCSPhighO2_01_FD_184028 | JGI IMG/M metagenome (GOLD analysis project Ga0209542, IMG submission 184028) | Soil microbial communities from Rifle, Colorado - Rifle CSP2_plank highO2_0.1 (SPAdes) (version 2) | ecosystem: Environmental > Terrestrial > Deep subsurface > Rock core/Sediment ...
TGAGTGGACGTGCTCGATTTTTCCCAAGGTGATTTTTTTAAATTCATTGTTGTTTTTTAAAATAAAATCTAGCGCGTTTTTATGATCAAGAATCATTATTGCTTCTTCTTTTTTATGTCCTGCGGCTTCTTTGCTTTCTTTTATCAATACTTCGGTTTCTAAGAGAGTGTAAGTGTTGCCTTCTATTTGTGATGATTTCCAGCTAAATTCAATAATCAATCGCTCCATTTCTTGTTTTATTATAGTTTTGGAAAGATGTTTTATATTATTTTGATATTTTTCATTTAAATCGGTGAGCCATATTTTTTCCTCATTGGTAAAAATATTTTTTAAAAATGAAAATATTTGGAAATTAAATCTATCATGCGCCGTTCTTCTATCTGGCTCTGTTTTAAAATAATTTTCTACCTCTATTGTTTTTATAAGATTGTAATGTTCCGAAAGACTATAAAAAACAGCTCTTCCTTTGCCTTCTTTTTTTATAAGACCGAGCTTAATAAGTTTCTTAAGATCGCGATTAACAGTAACCTTTGATACGCTTGCGGTATTTTTTATCGTGGCTTCCATGATTGACAAAATAGAAAGACTGCCTCTTGTTTCAAGAAGAAATATTATAAAATCTTGTCTTTTGTTGGTTTTATTGGTTTCGATGGCCATAAATCAATATTTATATCGTATCATTTATACAGTAAAATCGTATCAAATATGATACGATTTTACAATATAATTCTAAACAAGACTACTCGACTGTTGCTCTAATCCTACGTACCCCCGACGCAACCGCTTCTTCTTTAAGAATCTTAAAATGCCCGATTTCTTTTGTGTTCTTCACATGCGGCCCACCACAAAGTTCCTTTGAAAAATCGTCTACTTGATATACCGTAATCAGTTCTGGATATTTCTCTCTAAAAAAATGCAGCGCCCCCTGCGCGGTTGCTTCTTGATATGGCATCTCGTGCATTTTCACGTCATATCCTTTTTGAATAACATCATTGACCAAATTTTCTACCGCTTGACGCTCATTGTCCGTTAATTTCCGATCAAAAGAGAAATCAAATCGCGTCCGATCGGCGGTAATATCCGATCCCATTTGCCGAACGCCTTCTCCCAAAATCTTTCGAAGCGCAGCGTGCAATAAATGTGTTGCTGTGTGCAGGCGTGTTACTTTCTGAAGCTCTGCGTCATCACGCGCCTTAAGCTCTCCCGTATCAAGCAATAATCCGTGTCCGCCAAACTTTTTTTCTACTCCCGCGCGAGAAATTTCCTGATGTTTTTTAAGTTCGCTGGTAAATTCTTTCATAAGACCAGACCGCTCTTGCTCAAAAAACTGACGACCCAATGTTTCTTCCAAAACTTCGAATGTTAATTCGGGCGGGAAGCCAAATGACTGATAAAAATCAAATAACCACCTTCCCGTAATGATGTGCGGGGCGTATCCGGGACGTAAATCTTGCACCATATAATCTGCGCCTGCCTTATTAACTTGTGCGCGCATTTCTTTGTTGAGCGCCTTTAACCCACTAGCAAGTGTTTTATTAAATCTTTCGGTTTCTTGCCCAATAACTTTTAAAATAACGCCTTTGTTCTCCGTTAAATTTTTATACTGTTCTACCGAGCCATAAAGATCGATTATTTTTTTTACAGGATGCATATAAAACATCGAGTCAATGTTCGCGCCAACAAACATATCATGAGCAGCCATGGCCCTTCTTATGAGTCGTCGCAATATATAGCCCCTACCAGTATTTGACGGCAAAATGTTATCACTAATTAAAAATGTTGCGGCACGCAAATGATCTACAATGATCCTCAGTTTTTTAATTGGCTTGTCTCCTATAATTTCAATAATGGAACTAAAAATTGGTTCAAACAGATCCGTCTCAAAAACGCTATTTTTCTTTTGTACAATCATCGCGAGGCGCTCCAAGCCCATGCCAGTATCCACGCCGGGGGTATCAAGTTTTTTGAGCAACTGATCGGTCCGACCCATAAGTAATTCTTCGCGGCTTCCGGGATAGAAATATTCATTGAAGACAATATTCCAAATTTCGACGTCGGCCCCAGCTGCGTTCTTGCAATAAATTTCCGTAGTGGGTCCGCACGGACCCTCGTTTCCTGTCGGACCCCAAAAAACATCGTCAATCCCCTGTTCTTTAATTTTTTCATCTGAAATACCAAAGTTTTTCCAGATGGCGCGAGATTCTTCATCCTTTGGTATATCAAGATCATCGCGTCCTTTAAATATCGTAACGTAAGAAATAGCAAGTCCTAATTCTTTGGTAATAAATTCATGCGCATATTCAATTGCTTCTTTTTTAAAATATCCGCCCGACTGAACGCCGTCAGTCGTACGGGCAGGCCCGCCCGAACGTGCGTTCGTACGAGCAGGCCCGCCTCCGCCAAAAGAAAAATTGCCGAGCATTTCAAAAAAAGTTAGATGCGACGCATCCCCCACTTCTTCGATATCGGAGGTGCGAAAACTTTTCTGAACGGACGCGGCGCTATACGATCCCAACGGCCTCCCCAGCGTCGGATGAATTCCAGTGATGGGGTCGAGTTCGCCGGTATAATATTTCTTAAACTGCTGCATTCCCGCGGTCGTCAGCAAAACAGACGGGTCGTCCGGGACAAGGGGGCTGGATGGGACAATAACATACCCGCGCTTTGCAAAAAAATCTAAAAATGTTTTTCGTATATCGTCGCTCGTCATAGTACCTTCTGTATCATATCATGGGAACATAATATGAAAAAGCTGCGCAGAGAAGTAGTGCGCAGCAGAGCGTTTAAGTGGACGGCGCCGCTTCGTTGATAATATGCCGAAAGCGTTCTCGTGCCCACTCGGCATCAATGTTGAGCAAGCCGCACAGATTATCAAAAGAAAATGGCCATGCCCGTTCCTCTGGTTCTGGAGGGATTTTCGGAAAAATATAGGAAACGGTTTCAGTAAAAATTTTCTTTCGCCACGGTTGCCGTAAATCGTCGCGAACTTGTTCTAGTATCGCTAGCGCCAACCGGCGTTCCGGAGAAGGAGATGTGCGGGCCATTATTATCTTCCCCTCAATGCTAAGTTTGGTGTAGCACAAAGCCCGTAAAAAAACAAGCCCTAGTGAGTTTCGCTGGTCAGCCGAAGATAATAGAATTGGCTAATCAATGCCAAGCGGCCCTTGCCGTTGTCGTGACGATACCGATCCAAAAGCCGCAACCGTACACTCTCGGCAATGAGCCCGATAAGACCCATGCGAACCAATTCTGCGGGGGCCAGAAAAATAGTTCTCGCAACAAACTGAAGCCGCGAGTGCTTTTCCGATCCTTGTAAACTATGGAGCAACCGTTCCATGATTTTTCTTTTTTCAGACAACTTGTCCTTCCCGTGCCGCGATAAATCTCCATAAATTTCCATCAAGGTTAGACGATCGAGATCAAAGCACAAAACTTCAAATAAAACCTCTTCCTGAAAATCGCTAATTTCGCTTTTTGTATATCCCCGAGAGTTGAGCTGACCAAGGGGTATTTTCAATATATTTAACTTCCGACCCATGGCATTACTGAAATCGTCACGCCGCCAGGCCAGATGAGTTGCTTTCAAAAAATCACCCACAACTTCCCTTAGAACCTTTCTTTCCTCGCGCGAAATGTCCATGTCTTCTCCTTCATCTCAACTGAACCTAGCACATCTATCGCGCGCTGTCAACCCCGTCGTTATGGTTCAATAGCTTGGAACCACCATCAGGTATAATCCAAGCATATGGCATATACAACAAATCCTCATATGCCTCGTATTCGTATGGAGGCAGTTCGATTAGTAAAGTATCGTGGCTGGAGTACAAGAAAGGCCGCACGGCACTTTGGATTCACCCACAGCGCTGTGGTAAGGTGGTGTAAACAAGATCCGAGTGGTGGGTGGTATCAGATACCAACAAAATCATCGCGGCCTCACCACCATCCTAAAGAATTGTCATCGGGAATGATATGGAAGATCACGACAAAACGAAAAGAAATCAAAAGAAGCGCAGAGGTTGTTCATCAAGAACTGTTGAATGATGGAGTGGTGGTGAGCATTTCTTCCGTGAAGCGCACATTGGATCGCTGGGGGCTTTTAAACAAGCGCAGTCCGTGGAAAAGGTATCATGTGCCTATGCCTCGTCCTTATGTTGAAAAACCAGGCGATTTGGTACAAGTAGATACCATTCATCTAATGAAAACAGAAAAGGAGCGTATCTATGTCTTTACGCTCCTTGATGTATATTCTCGATGGACGTATGCACGAGCATACGAACGGATTAATACCCGCGTTGCCATTCACTTCCTTGCACTTGCTCGTATCCATGCTCCGTTTTCATTTTATCACCTGCAGTCAGATCACGGACCGGAGTTTTCAACGCATTTCACCGAGAGAGTCGGTATTGCACATCGACACTCAAGGGTACGGATGCCCAATGACAATGCTCATTTGGAACGATTCAACAGAACATTGCAAGAAGAATGTTTGGATGCCCTACCATGTGATGTTCGAGCTATCAACAAAGCATTGCCGCGGTATCTTGATTACTACAACAATCGTCGGTTGCATTTCGGGCTGCAACTCAAAACGCCCGCGCAGATGGTTCCAAGCTATTGATTAGAGAACGCCCCGTCATTCGCGAATGACGGGGTTAATAATACCGCCGCCGAGCATAATACTTTCCGCCGTGTACCATACAATCGACTGCCCTGGCGCAATAGCGCGTTGTGGGTTGTCAAATACCACATTGCCGCCCTCAAAAACAGAACATTTTTGAAGAGGTTGGCGATAGCGAATCCGCGCAAAACATTTGAGCGGAAACGCTGGCGGTACGCCGCCAATCCAATTGATATCAAGAACGGCGAGTTCACGACGATACAAAATCGGATCATCCGCGCCGCGCGCAACCACCAGCGTGTTTGTCTGAACGTTTTTTTCCGCAACATACAGCGGTTGTTTTTGCCCTCCAATGTTCAGCCCGTGCCGCTGGCCGACAGTATAAAAATAGGCACCATCATGCGCGCCAATAGCCCTCCTTTCGGTAGTTTGTACCTCACCAATCGTCACCGGAAGTGCCTGACGTAAAAACTCACCAAAATCAATATTTCCGACAAAACAAAGTCCCTGCGAATCTTTTTTATCGGATGTTGGCAAATTAAATTTACGCGCAAGATCCCGTACTTCGCTTTTTAAATAATCTCCGATTGGAAACAGACAATATTTTAATTGTTCCTGTGTAAGAGTCCACAAAAAATAACTTTGGTCTTTGTTTAAATCTCTAGCAATTTTTAATTTATAATTTTCAATTTTCAATAAATTTTCAGTGTTTAAGCTTTTATTTTTTGGAAATTGGAAATTGGAAATTGGAAATTTTCGCTGAAGGCAGACATAGTGTCCTGTCGCTATAAAATCCGCTCCCGCTTTACGCGCGCGCTTTAAAAATACGCCAAATTTAATGTGGCGATTACACATAACATCAGGGTTTGGCGTTCTGCCTGTTCGGTACTCGCGCACCATATAGTCAAAGACCGCCTCTTTATATTCTTTGCGGAAATCCCATACTAAAAGTGGGGTACCCAAAACTGCCGCAACGCGCATTGCATCAAGCCGATCTTCTTGCGCTTGCCGACATACACGAGCGCCTTTGGCAAAATCGGCGCATAACATATGAACACCGACCACCTCGTATCCTTGCTCTTTCAGCAACGCCGCCGCAACCGACGAATCAACCCCCCCCGACATCGCTACAAAAATCTTTTGATGCCTGTTCCGTAACATAATAGCGATAAAACTAAAGAATAAAATTCTTGTCAGTTCTCAGTAAGAGTGTTCTCGGCTTCTTCAAGTTTAATGGAAAGAATTCTTGATATCCCATCGGCTCCCATCGTAACGCCGTACAAGATTGGTGCGACTTTCATCGTTGCGCGGTTATGGGTAATAACCACCAACTGTGTTTTCTTGGAAAGCTCCTTGAGCATCTCGGCGTAGCGGTTTGAATTTGCTTCATCGAGCGCCGCGTCGGTCTCATCGAGCACTAAAAATGGCGGAGGGTTAACAGTTGAGAGCGCGAATAAAAGAGCAATAGAGGTAAGCGCTCTCTCTCCGCCCGAAAGCATCGCGAGAGATTTAATGCGTTTTCGTGGAATATCAACAATAATCTCTATACCGGGCTCCGCATCCTCTGCGTCGGGATGCGGCTCATCAAATGAGGCGTCACTATTAATATATTCTGAATTTTGGGTTGGCTGCTTCTTCGGCTTTACTAATTTAATTTCAGCTTTGCCGCCGCCAAAAATTTCCCGGAAAAATTTTGCAAACAATATGTTAATACTCTTAAGCCCGTTGGTAAAATCGTCAACAATGCGTTCTTCCAATTCTTTTACCATCTCCTCTACGTGCGTCTTTGCCTTTTTTAAATCATCAAGCTCACGTGCTAAAAATTCGTCGCGCTCTTTGGTTGCCGCAAACTCCCTGATCACTGCTTCATCAACACCGCCCGCCTCTTCAAGCCGAATACGCATGCGCTCTATTTTTTTGTACATTTGTTCGCGATCATACGATGAAACAAAAGGCGCGCCGTCGCCGTTGTGCTCCTCTGTATTTTTCTTCATCCATTCTTGAAAATCTGTCTCGAGCATACGCCGCCGCGCCTCTAACTGTTCCTTGCGCGCAACAACTTCGCGCATCTCATCGCGCGCTTTTGCAAGCGCTTCGCTGTGTTTCCGGTACATGCTTCTTTTGGCCTGCTGATCGGCGCTCCGTGTGCGATATTCTTCTTCTATTCTTGCGCGAGACAAAATAATCTCTTCTTCTTTTTGCTTAAGCGTGGAAATATTACGCGTCGCGTTATCCAGCGCTTCGCTGGTATGGGTATGCTCTCTCGTTCCTCTCTGCGCATCCGTTAATTCTTCTAGAAATCGGTATACTTTTTGTGTAAGCGAAAACACCGCATTGCGGAGCCCCTCTACCGCCCCAATCATTCCCGCCGCTTCAAGATCAATGCGCAGTTCATCAAGAATATCGCGGGCTCGCGTGCTCGATATGCTGTCATGCGCCACACGCGTGTGATTTTGTTCTTTAATGCGCCATATTTCTTGCTCATACGTTCGTTGTTGCTGAAGCAATGTTTCGCGCTCCCTATCAAACTCCGCGAGCTGCCTCAAAAATAAATTTGTGGCATCCTGTTCCTCAAAAGCATATTCGCTCTCGCGCACATGCGCTTCAAGTTCCTTAGTCGCGCGCTCTAAAGGAAATTCAATGTGTTCAATGTCCTGCGTTTCGCGCGCAAGAGTAGCCCGTTCCTTATCAACATATTCGCGAATGAAACGATGAAGTTCCTCGCGAAGCGCCGCGGAGTCCCGAGATTTTTTTGCCTGTTCTTCGAGATACCGCACGTGCGGCCGAAGCTCGCGGCGCAACGACTCGGCATCTTTGATATTTTCTTCCGTTTTTGCAAGCTTACGTTCGGATTCGATTTTTTTAATCTCAAATATTTTAAGGCCGAGCGCTTCTTCTATCATTTCTTTTCGCTCCTTTGGCGTTGCGTATAAAATTCGGTCCGCGTCGCCTTGACCGATAATGTGGTGTTGCGAAGCACCGAGGCCAACTTTTGATAAAAGATCAATGCTGTCGCGCAGACGCGCAGGCGAACCGTTGAGCGAATATTCATTCATCCCATCGCGATAGACGGCGCGAGCGATAATCATCTCATCAAACTCGTAGGGAAAAATTTTTTTGACATTATCAAATACAAGGGCAACCGATGCCTTACTCAATCGAGCAACATGCGGCGAGGATGGCGAACCGCCGCCGCCGCCGCCTCCAAAAATAAGATCTTCGCCTTTCTTGCCGCGCAAGCTTTTCATGGACTGCTCCCCCAATACCCAACGAATAGCGTCGGCCACATTGGATTTCCCCGATCCATTAGGGCCGACGATGGCAGTAATGGCGGAAGGAAATTCTAAAACAACACGTTTTGCAAACGATTTAAATCCGGCAATCTCAAGACGTTTGAATAACATATGTGATACTAATTTACGAATGACATGCGAATGCTACGAATAACGAATTTACTTAATATATCATAAGCTGGCAGACGCGTCATTTGACTTTTTTGAACATCTATGCTACGGATATAATCAAAGCTCTTCGAAAGGGAAAGGAGAAGTACGATGAGGTTCTATAAGGACCCCGAAAGTCTTGGGTGGGCTGGGAATGTTTATATAAAACCCAAAGAAGAAGTGGTTTTGCTCGTAAGAAATCTAAAACAAGAAGCGCAGATTGCGCGAGAATTGGAAAAACGTGGTATTGAAAAAGAAAAACAAACGCCGAAAGATCGGTGGCATATGAAGCAAGAGTTGTACCGTCATGGGTTGTTGGTACCAAAACCCAGCAAATACGAGCTACCCGGGGGCAAAATCCCATGGTGGGCTGGGAACACTGGGCTTCAAGAACAGTTTCAGAATCTAAATCCGAGCGTAGACGCGATGTTTAGAAAAAGAACGCGCTTGAGTGATATCGCAAACAAAGAACAGTTGGTGTTTTTACAAAGTGTTGGATTGAAGGTATTGGCCAACGAAAACCTTTTGCTTGCCGCCGCTGATCAAACAGCGGATGATGAGTTCGCGCAGGAAACCGGATTGCTGGCCGGTCACAAAGAACTCATTTTCAGAGCCAATGTGAAGGACTTTCAGCATCCGGATGAGTCGTATCCAAGATTTTGGTATTTAATCCGTTCTGAACAGAATGGCGGAATGCTTAGAACGGAGCCAGATAAAGATACCGTGTCGGCGCCTGCTTGGGTGCCGCTCATGCGGTTGTATCGCGAGTATGACCGAGGAAGAAATAACGAACAATTCGTCATTCACCCAGCGCATATTCCGGGAATATACAAAGCCATGAGCGTCTTAATAGACGAGGGGCATCAAAACTTGGAAGCAACGCAAACACACTTGTATGAAGAGTTCTCGTCATCCATAAAAAACACTGATGAAGTGTGCGAGCAAACATGGGACGAGTTCACACAAGGAGTCGCGCCGCTTCGGTAGCGACGATAAATCCGCCGCCTCGCCACGAGGCGGCCTTTTTATCCCCATTTTTTGATGTTGAGTGCCGCTTCGGCCGCCTGCTGCTGGGCTGCTTGTTTTGAGGGACCCTCGCCTTGTGCAATCAAATCATGACCGAGGTAAACCCCAACCACAAAATGCCTATCATGATCTGGCCCCCACTCCTTAATCACTTCGTAGGTCGGCGTGATGCTGACACGCTCTTGCGCTTCTTCTTGAAACAAGCTTTTGGCGTCGCGATAGAGTTTTTTATCTAAAACATCCTTCAGCCGCGGGAACAATACTCGCTCTAAAAACGCTTGAGCCGCTCCATATCCTTGATCTAAATATATCGCGCCCGTCACCGACTCAAAAGTATTTGCCAAAATAGCAAGGCGCGCTCTCCCAACGTCGCGCGCTTCTCCGCGCGAGAGCAAAATAAAATCATTCAAACCAAGATCAGAAGCCAGGGAACCCAGCATTTGCGCGTTTACCAAAGCGGCGCGCAAACTCGTTAATTCCCCCTCAGGTTTGTCGGGAAATTGTCTGTAGAGATATTCGGTTACCACAAGTTCCAGCACCGCGTCTCCCAAAAACTCAAGTCGTTCGTTGTGCTCCTTTTGCCACAGAGGGTGCTCATTTAAATACGAGCGGTGAGTGAGCGCAATTTTTAGTAAATCTATGGATTTAAATGTAATACCAAGCGTCGTTTCAAATTTTGAAAAATCCTTCATAAGAAATAAAAAATGAAAACTTCTTTAAATTTTTAATTGTCATTTTGAGCTTTGAATTTTAAATTTTGAATTTTTTTGATTGCCTCCTCCAATAGCGGACGGATATCCTCGTATATCTTAAGACCAGCGAGATCCTCAATCTCAAACCACCGCGCGTCGTCAAGCCCGCCGGAGTTTTCTATTCTCAACGCCGTGTCGTCTGCCCCAATTAAAAAATATGTCACATGCCGGCGCGTAGGACCCGTTTCGGGGTCTGCGGCAATGTACTCGTTTTCCCCGATTTTATCTATCATACGAAGCTTTTTCAATCCGAGCTCTTCGCGCGCTTTCCGCAATGTGCCCGTCTCAATGTCTTCCTCTTTTTCCCGATGCCCCTTCGAAAGAGTCCAGTAACCAAAGACGTCGTGCACTAACGCCAAAACGATTTTGTCGTTTTCTTTGCGAAACACTACGGCGCCGCCCAGTTCTTCTTTGGGAAGTTTTTCCAAATCAAGAGTAGAATATTTTTTTGCGTCCTCATCTTTTCCCGGTTCTCCAAGCTCACGATACACGGTCCCCAACACCCCATTGACAAAACGTCCAGATGAGTCGCCGCCGAACGTTTTGGCAAGTTCAATGGCCTCATTGATAGCAACTTTCGGTGGAACTTCTTTATTATCACCAAATAAAAGCTCGTGGAGTCCGATGCGCAAAACGTTGCGATCCACAGGCGCAATCTGCGCAATGGGCCACTCGGGCGCTGCTTTTGCGATAATGTCATCAAGTTCGCGCTGGCGCGCAATAACTCCGCGCACAAGATTTTCCGCAAACGCATCGTGAGACATGCCAGGAGCAAATTCATTCATATTACGCCGAAGGGCGGCATGAAGATTTTTTTCTTCGGCTCCGCCATAAAAATCCCATTCAAACAAGGATTGCATCGCAATAGATCGTGAGAGGTGCCTGTTAGCCATAAAAAATTAAAATTCTTTCCTCACATTGTTATGATGGTTTTTGAATTTCTTTTTCTTTCGCTTTTCTTTCCTTTTTACTAAGATTTTTAAGCACATCAACCACCTCCCTACCACGATAAAAACCGCAACGAGCACACACGCGATGTGGTAACGCTACCGCTTTGCATCGAGAACACTCAACCATATGCGCACTCGCAAGCGCGTGGTGCGACCGTCGGTTTTTTGTATGTGACGGCGTATGCCGCATGCGAATAACCATGCCGATTATAGTAGCGCATCTCATTCAAAGAAACAAGACCGGCATTAGAGATTGCTCACAAATTCTTCAAAAACGGTTTCTGTTTTTGGAATAAGCTCTTCGGAAACAGGCAACGTAAAGCGCGCCGTTGTACCTTTGTTTTCCTCGGATTCGATCGTGATATCGCCGCCATGATTTTTTATGATATTCTTAGCTATAAAAAGGCCGAGACCCGACCCCTCCGTTTGCATACGAATCACATTGTCCCCACGGAAAAACTTCATAAAGAGACGATCGCGTTGAGTGCGAGGAATACCAACACCGCGATCTTCCACCGCAACCTCAATATAATTCGGAATCTGCCGCAGCGATACTTCCACCGTGCTACCGGGGTGAGAGTATTTAATGGCGTTATCCAATATATTCTGCACCACCAAGTCAATTTTTACTTGGTCGATGAGAATCGGGGGAAGCACATTCACGCTTGGGTGATAGACAAGTTGAATATTGCGCGATTTCGCTTGGTGCGCGTAGAGTTTAATAAAATTTTGGAGATATAATCCAAAGTCGACGGGTTTGAAATCAAATCCAAAACGCCCCTCTTCAAGGCGCGCGGCACTCAGCAAGTCGTTCACCAAACGAATCATGGTTTCGTTCGTATCATATCCGCGTTGTAAAAATTCTTTTTGTTCCGGCGTAAAATTTCCTGCATCACCGTCAAGCAGAATCTGAAACGTCCACTTGACTGCGGAAAGCGGCGTGCGCAGCTGGTGCGCCGCAATGGAAATAAACTCCGATTTCAATCGACCAATTAATCGTTCGCGCTCTTGCTGCTCGCGCAGTTTCCCCACCATAATATTAAACGCATTCGTCAACTCACCAATTTCATCTAGCGAAAAAATTTTTAGGCGATAATTGAGTTTTCCGTCCCCCAAAAGGCGCGTCAAAAACAATAGGCGCTTGAGTGGACGCATAATAGAATTAGAAACAAGACTGGAGACAAAAATGACCGCGATCACGGCCAAAAGCAAAATTAAGATAATTTGGGTAGCCAGTATCTGTTCAACCGTTTTTGCTTCTTGGACAGGTAGAAATTGCCGCACTGAACCAAAATATACTGTCATACCAAAAAGCGCATAGAGCAATATAGGCGCAAAAGAAAGAACAAAAAATATTACTAGCAAGCGTCGAAATATGTGCCGCTGTGCTTTTGAGGGAGGAAAAACGATGCGCGGCACGGATGGCTCGGAATACAATGGGCTTGGCGCGCGTTCCTGCGTCTCTTGGGTAACTTCGTTTATCATGATGATGGCTCGCTGCTGATTAAAAATTCTTCCTGGTGCGCTTCGTGCTGTATAATGGTAAGATATGCCATCAAAAACGCGCCCCCGTACAGCGTGCGAAAAACAATCAGTGGCCAATCCAGAATCATTTTTGACTGATCAATGCCCCCCAACACCACATAGACAAGAAGCGAAACAGAATAGAGCGCGTAAAAAAGCAAGTTTTTGTCGCTGGTCGCACGCCACAACCGCAATTTGGAAATACTATCATAGAGCAGCATTAAAAAGAGAATAGTGATCTGCGTGCCAAAAATAACAAGAGAAACAGTATTGATAGAAGCATCTGCGGAAAAATAGGTAAACATGGGCTTGCTAAGTCCTTGTGGTTGCACGATAAACCAAAACGCCCCCACGCCCAAAATAAACGAGGTAATTGAAGCGGCTGAGGCGATGTTCTCTTCACCAAACACACGCATGGCAACATAATAAAACAGTGGCGGGCCGGTAAAAAACACTGAACCTTGAATTATAACATCGCCGATATGAACCAGAGAGCCATCATATGCACTATACGGATCAAAAAAACCCGTGCCAATGTATATATAGCGCGCCGCTGAAAACATCCACACAAACATAGTCATTACCCAAAACCATGTGTATGCGCGCAACGACGTATCGAGCTTGCGCCACCGCGCAAATAAAAAAAAGCTGAACGCCAACGAAATCAGCGCGACGATACCGCTTACCAGCGCATTAAACACAATGCCTACCCGGATGCCTTCCAATGCCAATGCCATAAATAATATTATAACACAATTTAGCTTGCGTGCTGTTTGTGCGGTTCGTCTTCCGTTAAAAAGAGTTCCCGAGAAAATTCGTGTTCCACAACAACGCTGTATGCAAACAAAAACGCTGCGCTGTAAAATATACGAAGAATCACGAGCCCCCACTCAAGAAAAATTTTTGAATTATCAATACTGCCGAGCCCGACATAAATCAAGATGGCAGCAGAATACAGGGCATCGTACAGAAGCGCGGAATCCCGGTGAACTACCCATTGACGCATACGCAGTATGAAATCATACGCAATAAGCGCGATAAGCGCCAAGGCGTTCATGATAAATATCCCATAGGAAACGGGGTTGAGATTCGTTTCCGTAGAAAAGTTGGTGACCGCAACACGCACCAGTCCATGTTCGCCAAAAAGAAAGAGAACACCGACGAAAATAAAAATAAGCGAAACAACTACGAGCGCAACAGCAACCCGTTTATCTGAAAATATCCTCAATCCCGCGTAATAGTAAAGCGGGGGGCCGGTACAAAATACCATGATTTGAATGAATAGATCAATAACATTGATCTCTGCCCCCCAAAGCCCAGCGCCGATCATAAAATATCGGACGGTTATTGCTGACCATACAAGCGCCGTAACAACCCAAAAACCTACATATGCGCGCCGAGCGCGATCAAGTAGTGTCCATCGACGAATGAGAAAAATAACAAATGCAGCCGCGATTACCGCGATAATCGCCGTTACCATAGCATGAAATAGTATGCCGATATGAATCTCTGTAATCATTTTAGTGTAATTTTTTACAAAACGAAGCGCGGTGCAGAGCGCAAGGGCCGTGTCGAATAATTGCCGCGCGGTGCATAGCGGTTCCGTATCCCTTGTGAATAGCGAGACCGTAGAGAGAATAGCGCGAATCAAAGTGGGTCATCATGCCGTCGCGTGTTACTTTTGCAATGATGGAAGCGGCCGCAATCAGCGGTATGCGCTCGTCACCCCTAATAATAGTTTCTTGGTTTTGATATGTCCGCGGCGCATACAAACTGCCATCAAGTAAAATTTTAGAGTTTAGAGTCCGCAGTCCGTAGTTTATAGTGAGTTTCCTCATACAGCGCCCTACCGCGAGCGTCGCGGCGCGCGAGATACCGATGCGATCGATAGTTGCCGACCCAACAGAAGAAATTGCCCAAACAAGCGAGGAATGACAGGTAAAAAGTGATAAATTGCGGAACCATTCTTCGCGCTGTTTCGGTGAAAGTTTTTTTGAATCTCTAATACCGCGAAGAAATTTTTTAAGCTTATCACTTTTCGCCGACCGCTTTTCACTGATTCTTGCGGCAACAGCCGCAACAGTAATTGGCCCCGCCAAAGACCCTCTCCCAACCTCATCAACTCCGATAATGTGTGGTCGTCTATTCCGGCAATCCATTGCGTGAAATTGTTTTGTGTTCGTGCATAATGCCGTGCGCCATTAACAGCAACCCGCTTGCAACCAGAATAGCGCCCGTGGCAAGGCGCAGAAATGTTGGCGTCGCAACAAGCTGGACAACAATGGTCGCAACAAATAATACACTCATCCCCGCCGCAAGAGCGATAGACCGATAATACACGATGTGCTGTATTCTGTTTCTGATGCCCAAAGAAAGAAAGATGGCTATAAATACCAGAGACGCCGCCGCGTTTATCGCGCCGGTCATGAACCGGAGCCACCCACGAAACACCGGCTTCCAATATACGAATGGCGGAATGTATTCAACAACGGAATTCTGAAAATAAAAAATCCTTCCGACAGTAAAAATAATGCCGCCGATAATAACAATAACAACAGCAATAAGGCCGAGAGTATGCCGTTCAAGAAAAGAAAATGGAATATAAATCGCAACAGCAACGCTCGCATATATAAACGCGAAAGATATAATATTAAAGATCGCAATATGCCGCGCATCGTCTGAAAAAATACCGGGCGTTGCCGCTATGAGCCAGCTAATCGCAAAAAGAAAATAAAACCAAGCAAAAAGCTTGATTTTTAGGGATGGATTCTGCTGATACTGGCGAAAAAGATGGAGCGCAAGGGCTCCTGAAACAAAAACGCTTATCAGGTGGGTAAGAGAAACAATGGGAATCACGATTTCATCGTACAGCAGCCTAGCACACAAAACAAGGCAATTTTGTCAACATTCCACGCTGCACAGTATTGTCATACAATGAAGCTACATATGTCATTTGTTCATCTCCATACTCATTCGCATTATTCGTTGCTCGATGGATTGGCCAAAATCCCGGAGTTGGTGAGGCGCGCGAAGGAATTAGGAATGCCGGCTCTGGCGCTTACCGACCACGGCAATCTCTACGGTGCCATTGAATTTTACAAAGCATGCAAAAAAGCTAACATCAAACCGATTATTGGCGTAGAAGCATACATTGCGGCGCGATCACTCTACGAAAAATCTCATGGCATTGATGACAAGCGTTATCATCTCATCCTGCTTGCCAAAAATAGTAAGGGGTATAAAAATCTTATAAAACTCGTCACCATTGCGCATCTTGATGGATTTTATTACAAACCGCGGATCGATAGAAAAATACTTGCAGAACATAGCGAAGGGCTTATCGCGCTCTCTGGCTGTCTGTCGGGCGAGATCCCGCGAGCCCTTCTTTCAAACAATGAAGAAAAGGCGGAAAAGTTTTTACAAGAATACGGCTCCATATTCGGCAATAATTTTTATATTGAAGTTGGGCATCATCCCGGAGTTCCGCAATACGAACTGCTTCAAAAAAAACTCATATCATTCGCGAAAAAACATCACACCGCGCTTGTTGCCACTCAAGATGTTCACTATCTGGCTCCGGAAGATGCAAGCGCGCAGGATGTGCTCTTGGCAGTGCAAACAAATACCCGCATTGACGACGAAGATCGCCTCACGATGAAAGATGACGATTTCTCTATGCGATCGGGAGAAGACATGCGGCGTCTCTTTGCACACCTCCCCGAGGCAATAGAAAACACGCTTACGATTGCAAACGAGTGCGAACTTGATTTGGAGTTCGGGCGATTTCAGCTTCCACACTTCCCGCTTCCTCCAAACGAAACGATGAACTCGTATCTTTCTCGGCTATGCCGCGCAGGATTAGCCAAGCGCTACGGTTCATCTCCGAGCCCGGAAATACAAAAACGCCTTGTGTATGAGCTCGATGTCATTGCAAAAACTGGATTTTTGGAATATTTTCTCGTTGTGTGGGATTGCGTCCGCTGGGCAAAAGAACAAGGTATTTTTGTAGGCCCCGGCCGCGGGTCTGTGGCAGGATCACTTGTGGCTTATAGCTTGGGTATTACCGAAGTTGACCCCATAAAATATAATCTGATCTTTGAACGTTTCCTCAACCCGGAGCGTGTAGAGCCGCCTGATATTGATCTTGATTTCGCGGATACCGGAAGAGACGCGGTTATTGAATATATTTCTCAAAAATACGGAAAAGATCGCGTAGCCCAAATCATCACATTCGGCACCATGGCGGCGCGCGCCGCAATTCGCGATGCCGGTCGGGCGCTCGGAATGGGACTTGCGCTTGCAGACCACGTAGCAAAGACGATCCCATTTAATCCGAACCAGGGAGAAAAAGAAGGGTATTTGGTAAAGTGCCTCAGGGAAGTACCGGACCTCAAAGCGATTTATGACACCAACCATGACGCGCGCAGAATGATTGACGCGGCAATGAAGCTTGAAGGTGTTGCGCGGCATGCTTCCATGCACGCATCGGGAGTCGTGATTGCGCGCGATCCATTGGTGGAAAGCGTGCCACTGCAGCGCGCGGTGATTCGCGGAGACGCTACCTCGGGGCGCCACGAAAGCGGTATGCGGCAAGAAGCGATTGTTACGCAATACGATATGCATTCTGTGCTTGCCATTGGACTTTTGAAAATGGATTTTTTGGGCCTTAAAAATCTCTCAATTATTGAGCGTACATTATATCTCGTAAAAGAACGGCACGGCACAATAATTAACATGGATACGATTGATATAAATGACCCGGGACCATATACCATGTTGAGCTATGGAAAAACAGTCGGCATTTTTCAGCTTGAAGGAGCCGGCATGACGCGATATCTCAAAGAACTAAAGCCGACAAACATTGAGGATATTATAGCGATGATAGCGCTCTTCCGCCCAGGACCCATGGAACTCATACCGAGCTTTATCGCGCGCAAACATGGCAGAGAACAGGTCTCGTATCTGCACCCGAAACTTGAACCAATTCTCTCTACCACGCATGGCATTGCGGTCTACCAAGAACAAATAATGCAAATCGCGCGCGATCTCGCGGGATTTAGCATGGCAGAAGCCGATATTCTTCGAAAAGCCATTGGTAAAAAAATAAGAAAACTCCTTGAGGAACAAAAAGAAAAATTTGTTGCCGGCATGCTCAATAATAACATCCCGGAAAAAGTCGCCATAGAACTCGGCGATCTTCTCGAGCCATTTGCGCGCTATGGATTTAACAAGGCGCACGCGGCGTCGTATGCAATATTGGGATTTCAAACGGCATATTTAAAATACTATTATCCGCTTGAGTTTATGGTCTCTCTCTTTAATGCGGATCGCAAAGATAATGAACGAATCGCATTTTTAATTAAAGAATGTCAAAACATGGGGCTTGAGGTTCTCCCGCCCACTATTAACGCAAGCGAGCGTGAATTTTCCGCAGAAAAAGAATCAAAAACCACCATCCGGTTCGGTTTGGTATCCATTAAAAATGTAGGGGCTGGCGTGGGAGATGCAATCATAGAAGAACGGCGCCAAAACGGTCGGTATACTTCGCTGGCAAATTTTTTGGAGCGCGTTGCATCAAAAGATCTTAATAAAAAATCGGTGGAGGCGCTCGCAAAAGCCGGCGCGCTTGATGAACTGGGAGAGCGCAAAGAAATTCTCGCCAATATGGACCGCGTCTTGGAATACGCAAAGGGCCTCCAACAAGCAAAGGCGCAGCGCCAAGAAAGCTTGTTTGCGCTCATTGCAAACAACGATTCGCTCCCGCCGCTGCGCCTCACCCAAACCACGCCCGCAACGCTTTTAGAAAAACTCACGTGGGAAAAAGAATTATTGGGACTCTACGTTTCGGGGCATCCGTTGGACCAGTTTCAAAAAGCCGGAGTCGGCAACGATCGCACTACCATTGAGCGGATAAAAACAGCGCACCCGGATTCGTTGCTCACGCTGTATGCGACGGTAGCGCAAACACGAAGAATTTTTACCAAAAAGGGGGATCCGATGCTCTTTGTGCGCCTCCAGGACCAAACGGATGAGATTGATGCGGTGATGTTTCCCAAAACACTTCAAGAATACGGCCAGCTTATCGCGGAGCAAGCATGCGTGGCGCTACAAGGACGATTCAACGAACGCAACGGCATGCCATCGTTTATCGTAGAGAGAGTCAAGGTGTTATGACGGTCAAAAAACAAAAGTATACGTGGTGGCAATTTGATCGCGATACGCGTGTTATCGCGCACAGAATACGAAAACTGGGCAAAAAATTTGATGGCGTCTGGGGACCGCCGCGCGGAGGACTCCCGCTTGCGGTGTGCCTTTCACACGCGCTTCACCTGCCTCTTCGTTCAAAACCAACGTCCAAAACGCTGATTGTTGATGATATTGCCGATAGCGGAAAAACACTCAAGCGCTTTGCGCGATCACGCATTATTGCAACGCTCTTCTATCATCCGCAGAGTATCGTCGTCCCCAATATCTGGCTCCGCAAAAAAGGAACAAAATGGATTTTGTTCCCGTGGGAAAAAACAGCTTGATAGCAGCCCTTAGTGATACGATAACCTATTGTATTCGTCGGTCGGATATTCGCAAATGCCATCTTCATGCCACAAAATAAATTTCTCTATCTCTGCATCAAGCGCCATTCGACTACACACCGTGCAATACGGTTTTCCTGACTTTTTGATTCTTCTCATCTCGTCAATTCTGGTAAAATATAATCTTGATCCTTGAAGTTTTGCTGGATTCTGTTTTAACGCATCCATAATAGCTCGCCATTCGGCGTGCATACAACAAGTTCGATCGTACTTTTCTTTCCCCACACCAATTTCCTGATCGCACATCCGATTTTCTTCCTTATCCAGCGACGGCGCATTATATCCCTTCCCAATTATCTCGCCGTCTTTTACGATCACTGTTCCACATTTTGCTTTCAGACACAAGGCACCTTCGGCAACCTCTGCCGCTTTCTCCGTCCACCGTATTGCTTCTTTTTCTTGTTGTCCAGTTAAATAATTCATGTTCTCATGACCCTCCTTCGCCAAGGCTACGGACGAGCATGGCATTTTTTATCTTGCTTTCCGATGTTACATAGGCAATTATAGCATAGCATATGTTTGCGAAATCAATGGAAAACGGCTAGGATATAATAATGAAAAACAAATCAGAAAATACTCCAAATGATCATATAGACGCAATGCGCCATACACTGGCACATCTGTTGGCGATGGCGGTGCTCAAGAAATTCCCAAAAGCAAAACTCGGCATTGGTCCAACCATAGAAAACGGGTTTTATTATGATTTTAAGCTCCCGCGCACTCTCACCCCCAACGACCTTAAAGAATTTGAAAAAGAAATGCGCGCCCTTATTGCAGCAAAACTCCCCGTGCGCGGAGAAAAAATAACGCCAGCCAAGGCAAGAGGACTTTTTAAAAATCAGCCATTTAAACTTAATCTTATTAAAGATTTTATCAAAGAAAAAAAGCCGCTCACCATATATATAACCGGCGAAGTTCCTTCAAGAAATATCATTACAATGGCTCATTTTAATAAAGTAGACTTATTGCCTCCCCCCTCCTCCCCCCTCCTTCGTAAGGAGGGGGGCATGGGGGGTGGTACTCCAATGCTGTATTTCATTGATTTATGTAAAGGTAGTCATGTTGAAAACACTGGAAACATAAATCCCGATGCGTTCGCGCTCACTTCTATCGCCGGCGCATATTGGAAAGGTAACGAAAAAAATCCGCAGCTTCAGCGTATCTATGGCTTGGCGTTTGAAACCAAAAAAGAACTCGTTGAACATGTAAATATGCTTGATGAGGCAAAAAAACGAGATCATAGAAAACTCGGCGTTGAATTGGATCTTTTTACTTTTTCTGATTTGGTTGGGAGCGGACTCCCATTGTGGACTCCCAAGGGAACCATTGTAAGAAATTTGCTCGATGACGCCATCTGGGAGCTAAGAAAAAAATTCGGCTATCAGCAAGTCGACATCCCCCATTTGGCAAAAAAAGAGCTGTACGAAAAAAGCGGGCATTGGTCCAAATTTTCCGAAGAGCTTTTTAAAATAAAAACCCGCGAAGGGCATGAATTTGCCCTCAAACCCATGAACTGCCCGCATCACATTCAAATTTTTGCACGAGCGCCTCATAGCTATAAAGATCTTCCGGTACGTTATGCGAACACAACGAAAGTTTACCGGGACGAGCAAACGGGAGAACTTTCCGGGCTTTCGCGCGTTCGCTCAATCACGCAAGACGATGCCCATGTTTTTTGCAGAAGCTCGCAGGTAAAAGAAGAATTTTTAAAAGTTTGGAGCATCGTTGAATTTTTTTACAATAAATTTGGATTTAAACTTACAGTGCGTCTTTCTTTTCACAATCCAAAGACGATGGGAAAATATTTAGGCCATCCCAAACTATGGGAAAAAGCCGAAGAGATTATTAAAGAAATCGCCAAAGAAAAAAAATCTGATTACGTTATAGCTCCTGGAGACGCCGCTTTTTACGGCCCAAAAGTTGATTTTTTGGCAATGGATTCTCTAAAAAGAGAATGGCAGGTCGCAACAATTCAACTGGATATGAATCTTCCCGATAGGTTCGATCTTTCGTGCGTAAACGAAAAAGGAGAAAAAGAACGGATATTGATGATCCATGCCGCTATTATGGGCGCCATTGAAAGATTCTTGGCAATTTTGATAGAACACTACGCGGGCGCGTTTCCGTTTTGGTTGGCGCCGGTACAGGTTGCGATATTGCCTATCAACGACAAAAACGAGGAATACATAAAAAATATTGAAATGGCGCTGATAGAAAAAAATATACGCCTTGAGACAGATCGGCGCAACGAATCCATTGGCAAAAAAATCCGCGAAGCAGAATTGCAAAAAATTCCGTATTTGTTGGTTATCGGGGACAAAGAAGCGCAACAAGACACGATAGCGCTGCGTAAACGCGGCACTGGAGACCAGGGCGCCGTACCACTTGAAAAAATAATCAAGACAATGCTAGAATCATAAAAGAGTCCTCATCATAAAAATAGGTGGCGCGTGCTAACAAGCCAAAGCATAAATGTTGTCACCATTCGACACAGTCGCTCGGTAACACAATTTCATATTCTGGGCCCGTCGGGAAAAATCTACGTCCATTTTATTCTCAAGTCGGTACAGATGCTCCCCGGTTCAGATGAATCCATCTGGATTAAAAAAGAAGGCGGTGAATATCGCCAAAAGCCGTACAAGCTCATTTCACTGCTTTGTTTTGAACATCACAATAACTGTACTATTTACGTAGGGAGAGATCGCCCAGCGTCTGCGCAACAAGCAACTCCGTTGTCTCTCTCCACGCAAAACCCAATTCCTAACCCGTCACCAACGCATGCGATACCGCCAGCGTGCCCAGCGATAGATAACTCGCAGCGCGCAAAAAAGAAACGAAAGCCGCGATACGTGAATAAGCGCATAGCGTTCAAAAACAGAGTGCGCGCGAGACAAATAAGCAGATGGCACAAAAACAACAAAACGACAAAAGATGAGCCCGCCGATTAACTCGTGCGGGCATTGATTTTTGTAAGCAGTAAGAATAGCATCTGAATATCCGTATGACGCAAAAACAACGCTATAAAATAATTGTTATCGTGGGTCCTACGGCGTCAGGTAAATCAGAACTTGGTGTGCGTATTGCCCACAAATTCAACGGTGAAATTATCTCGGCTGACTCGCGGCAAGTATATAGGGGGCTGGATGCGGGAAGCGGGAAAGTGAGAGGAGGGTGGCAAAAAATCAACAAATTAAAATCTTTTATATACAAAAGTGTGCCGCATCACTGCATTGATATTGCGGACCCAAAAAAAATATTTACTGCGGCTGATTTTGTGGAGTGTGGCCGCCGCGCTATCGCAGATATTCTATCGCGCTGTAAGACCACGATTATTGTCGGCGGCACCGGATTTTATATTGACGCACTCTTAGGCCGCGTGCGACTTGCGTCTGTCCCGCCAAACCCGGCGCTTCGCAAAAAATTACGCAACTATTCAACCGCCAGACTATTTAACTACGTAACAAAACTAAATCCGCAACACGCAAAAGCTATTGATTCTAAAAACCCTCGCCGCCTCATCCGCGCAATTGAAATTGCAAGAGCACGAACCGCGCTCGGGAAAACACCAGGTGTTTTTGGGATTTCAACACCGGGTGTTGAGGAGAGCGCAGTTCGTGCTCTTTGGCTCGGCATCAGGCGCTCTCCGGAAAATCTTAAAAAACGCATACGGAAACGTCTCACGGCGCGCCTACCCGGAATTATCCGAGAAGTAAAAAAACTGCGCAATCCGAAAGCAGGAAAAGGCGTTTCGTGGAAACGGTTCTATGACCTCGGTCTTGAATACCGTTATGTTTCGCTCTATGTGCACGGCAAAATACCCTACAAACAAATGGCAGCCAAACTACAAACTGCTAGTTGGCACTATGCTCGCCGCCAAATGACCTGGTGGAAAAAAAACAAAAAAATTCATTGGTTCAGTGCTCCGGAAGAAATATTAAAATATTTATCCTGAAGCGCCATAGCGCTGGATAAGCACGCGGAACTCATCATAACTACGAGGATTTTGTATTTTCGTTCCATTGATAAAAAATGTGGGCGTTGAGTTCACGCCGGAAGCAACGCCGCTTTCAAAGTCATTGTGCACGTTGTCGTTTGCTCCCGGCGAATTCATATCCGCGCGAAACTGGTTTTCATTAAGACCGATTGACCGCGCATAACCAACAAACAAATTTGTTGGGCTTGGATCTTTGGACCATTCATCCTGCCGCTCAAAAATAATATCGTGCATTTCCCAAAATTTCCCCTGCGCTCCGGCGGCTTCCGCCGCGCGCCCCGCAATATTTGCGTTGGGATGCGTACGCTCAAGCGGAAAATGCCGATAGATAATTTTAAGATCATTCGGGAATTGCTTTCCAAGTTCTTTGACAATAGGATAGTAAACGCGGCACGCAGGGCACTGAAAATCACTATATTCCACCAATTGTACCGGAGCGCTTGCCGGCCCCTTGGCATGCTCAATAGCAGTGCCGAGATCCACCAAACGCGTAATGCCGCCATCTGGCGTCTGCTTGACAATCCAAACCACCGCACCAACGACCGCTACGACAGAAACTGCAAAAATCCCCCATCGCGCGATGCGCTTCATGTGTACCGCGCGCTCTTTGGCCGTACGCTCTGTTTCTTTCCCCGCCATACGAATTTCATATTTATTCTGTATGAGTTGCATTGTTCTACAATAATTTATTCTTTCTGCTGCTTAATTGCATGCTTTGTGATATCAAAACAGCAACTTTGATGCTTGTGGCACCACGCTTCGCACTGTTCCGCAAATTCGCGATCGCGATAGCAAAAACCGCACTCTGCACATTGATACAGTGTTTTATCAACATCGCGCAACTCGTGTACCATATACGTACTGTACCATACCTCGTCCGCTTTGCAAACACCTACTTGCCGTATTGTTCCAAAAATTATACGATAAATATATTATTATGCTCACCAGACAAAAGCGCCGCATTCTTTTTGCCATCGCCTGCGGAGGATTCGTAATTTTGAGCATCGCAACGCTCTTTTATAGTTTGGGGTATCGCATAGGGCCTAGGTGGCAAATTCAAAAAACGGGCGGCATTTTTATTAGCGCTAATGAATCGGGAGCCGATGTGGTGATTGATGGCAAAAAATTAAAAACAACATCTCTGTTAACACAAACTGCGCTTATCAAACACCTTACGCCGCGCACCTATGAGGTTCGTGTGTTAAAAGAAGGAGACATCCCGTGGCAAAAATTTATTACTGTTACGCCCGAGATCGTCCAAGCGCGCGACGCTCTGCTTGTTCCCGCCGCACTCCCCGCACGCGCGCTAGGCACAACAACCCCGCTGTATGCCAACCATACACTAAAGAACGGAACGATTTTTTTTCATCAAAACGGAACGAGCACACCTTTGTACACGGGCGTGAAAAAATTCTGGAACTTACCAAAATCAGACGCCCTTCTTGTGCTGGATAAAAATGGATTGTTGTATAGAGGAAATAGCCGCAACATAAGCGCGACAACTTCTCTAGAAGCGTTTATCGCGCCATCGGAATATATACCGTCCGATGTTCCGAAGACACTCGCGTCTCTTCTTTTGAGTAAAAACAATATAATATTGAGCGACGACGAGCAAAGAGTGATATACTGGGACGACCATACTATTGGATCCTACTGGATAAGCGACGCGCGCGAAATGCCGCAGTGGCAAAAAACAAGAGCGCTTGGCGTTTTTGCCATCCCCGCTGTCATACAATCAGTCGCGACATACCCAGGACACGGAGATTATCTTGTTGTTGAAATCGGCAACGGTATTTGGGCGCTGGAAATAGATGCGGTAGGTAGCCAAAATTTCATGCCGCTCTACAAAGGAGAAAACCCGCATATCGTCACGAAGCAAGGATCATCGCTCATTATCTTCGACGATCCACGTTTCTATGAACTGGAGCTGCCATAACGCGATATCAATATCTCACGAATTACAGAAGGGTTTGCGGCTCCTTTGGTTTCTTTCATAATTTGCCCAATCAAAAATTGAAGCGCCTGCGGTTTCCCCGCCTTATAATCCTCGGCTGGTTTTGGATTTGCCATAATTACTTTTTTAATAACCTCTGCAAGTTCGCCCTCGTCGCTTACCTGCCCGAGCCCCTGATCGCGCACAATGGTTGATGGATCGCCGCCATATTCTACCATATGACGCAACACATCCTTTGCGACACGCGAAGAAACCCCTCCCTCGACAATCATTTTTATAAGCTCGGCATAGTTTTCGGGCTCCACTTGAAGTTCGGGAGCAAAAATCCTTTTTTCCTTCATCAATCCCAAAAGGTCTGAAGTAAAATAATTGGCAGCAAGTTTAAGCGCTTCTTTTTCCTGTGCTTTCTCGTAAATCCATTCTTTTAGTTCTGATACAACGCGTTCCCAAAACGACGCGAGTCCCCGCTCACGCACGAGCGTTTCCGCTAATCCTTCGGGAATTGCATATTCCTCCGTAAGGCGTTTTCGTTTAGCTTCGGGTAATTCGGGTATGGTTACACGAAGCCCGTTAATATATTCATCAGAAAATTCCAGCGGCGGCAAATCGGGCTCGGGGAAATAGCGATAATCGTGCGCGGATTCTTTGGAACGCTGAGAAAATGTAGTGCAGCGATTTTCATCCCACCCCCTTGTTTCCTGTACAACATCCTCGCCTCGCTCCAATAACTCGCTCTGGCGCTTAATTTCGTATTCAATCGCCTGCTCAACCGCGCGAAATGAATTGAGATTTTTGATCTCGACCTTCACGCCAAGAGCGCCCGTTTCCATTCGTTTAGTATTGGAGCGAATACTGACGTTGGCCTCACATCTCATCTGTCCTTTTTCCATATTCGCATCAGACGCGCCAAGGTATTGCAAAATAAGCTGAAGTTCTTCTGCAAAAGAGCTGGCTTGTTGTGCTGAAGTAATGTCCGGTTCCGTCACCAGCTCCATCAACGGAACGCCAGAACGATTGAAATCAACAAGCGATGAATTGGCTGTGGCGTCATGCAAAGAACGCGCCGTATCCTCTTCGAGATGCACTCTCGTAATTCGAATACCACGCAACTCCCCGCCCAAAACCAGTGGATGCTGATATTGAGAAATCTGATATCCTTTTGGAAGATCGGGGTAAAAATAGTTTTTGCGGTCAAAACGGGATTGTTTTTGGGCTTCGCCGCCGAGCGCCAACCCCACACGCTGAACCAAACGAACCGCCTCTTCATTAATCACCGGCAATGTCCCTGGATGCCCCGTGCACACCGGGCAAATATTGGTATTCGGACTTTTTTCGTCGGAATCATTTTTAGAATTACAAAACATTTTCGTTTTTGTCCGAAGCTCGGCGTGTATTTCAAGGCCGATAGTAGCTTGATATTTCATAAAATATATGATACACTACTTCCTAATGTTGTCATATACTGACCTCACGAAAGGAGCCGTGTTTGTGATGGACGGACAGCCGTACATCGTACTAGAGTACGAGTTTTTGCGTATGCAGCAGCGGCGTCCGACGACGCGGGTAAAAGCCCGCAACCTTATCACCGGAAAAATCGGTGAATATACGTTTCAGCAAAGCGATTCGTTCTCAGAAGCAGAAATCGCAAAGAAGCCGCTCATATTTCTCTACGCGCATCGCGGAGAATATTGGTTCGTGGACACCAAAGAGGCGAAGAACCGCATTAAATTTAGTGAAGAACAAATCGGCGAGCAGGTAAAATATCTTAAATCAAATATTGAAGTAACCGCGTATGTTTTTGATGAACATATTATCAATATTGAACTTCCCATTAAAATTGACTACGAAGTCAACGAGGCGCCGCCATCGTTTAAAGGAAACACTGCAACCGGCGGCTCTAAAACCGTTATTTTAGACAATGGTCTTTCCCTCAACGTCCCGATGTTCATCAATCAAGGCGATATTATCCGCATCAACACCCAGAGCGGTGAATATACCGAACGAATAGAGAAAAAATAAATAAACTATAGTTCCACGTGCTCGCCGGGTTTGAGGGTACCAGAATCAGCGTTCGGCTTTCGGCCTTCGGCTTTCGGTTCTTCGTTTGCGCCACCTTCATCTGCCTTGATGGCACTGCTTTGCTGACTGCTGATTGCCGCTTGCTGACTGCTAATTTTTTGGCTTTCTAATGATTTTTTCAGCGCCGCGCGAAGCGCGGAAAGATTATCCTGCTTTTCTTTGCGCGCATGATCGCGCGTGTCATACCGAGCGCCAGAAACGCTATCAGTGTTGCGCGCCAAGTCCTTCAACAAAAGAGCGTGCGGCGGCGCACTTTTTGCGGCCGCTTCGCCTTGCTCATCACCACGAATACCGACCGAGAGTATCGGTGCACGACTCCGCGTTGAGATATCGTACCGAGGCGCCTTGGTCACACCTTCCCGATGGTGCTGGGCGCGCCGTGGCGGATATTGAGAAGCAAGCCCGATGTGCTCTTTGCAGAATACCGGGCGGCCGGGGTCTGGTACAAAAGGAACTTTCGTTATTTTGCCGCACACCGCGCATGTCGCGTCATACAAATTATCATGCTTTGGTCCTTCGCTTTTTTGTTTACTGGTGTCGGCGAATTCTTTTGTTCGCGCCTCTCCTTCAACTTCTTGCGACCATTTGTGTATTTCTTCCTCTACAGCCGCGCGTGGCGTACCGTAGTTGGTTCGCGACGCTTCAAGAATATCCGCCCGGTATGATTGTTGTTGATTAGTAATCGGCGGAAGAGTTGTAGCAGAAAACGGATGAGATGCCACGCCATCAATCATGAGTTTCAAATATATCTGCGCGAAGCCAAGATTGACCATGTCAGTTGCCATAAGATCCGGCCCGAATTCTTTTTCTAAAAACTCGGCGTCTTCCGCGCCAACGCGAAACGATACCATCGTTCCTACGTTCCCGATCACCGCATCGCGCACTTCTTCGGCAAGCTGTGCCATATACTGATGAGCCAAAATCAAATCAAGCCGATACTTGCGCGCTTCAGATAAAATATTAGCGAATGCTTCTGTTGCAAAATTTTGAAACTCGTCCACATACAAGAAAAAGTCGCTTCGCCGTGTTTCTTCAAGAACATCTACTCTTGACATTGCAGCAAGATACAGTTTCGTTACTACCATCGTGCCTAACAACCGCGCCGTATCCTCGCCCACGCGTCCCTTTGCAAGGTTTACAATAAGAATCTTGCGCTCATCCATAAGGCGCCGCATATCAAATGTAGAATGCCGCTGGCCGATAATGTTGCGAATGAGCGCATTTGACGTAAACTGCCCAACTTTATTTTGAATTGCCGGCGTTGCTTCCGCAGCAAACCGCTCGGTGTATTTTGCAAACTCTTGCGTCCAGAATGCTTTAATCACCGGATCGGTAATATTCTCCACAACTTTTTTACGAAATTCTTTAACGGCAAGCATGGGATTAATAGAGAGAAGCGTTGATTGTGGATATTCTAAAAGAGCAAGCACTGTGTTGCCCAAAATATACTCCATACGCGCAGACCATACATCGGGGCCGAAAATTTTCTTAAAGACGCTCATAAGACCGGAGGCAACGAAATGCCGGCGCTCCGGGTCAACGTTTTCCATCACGTTGAGCCCTACGGGAAACGCTGTGTCAGCTGGGTCAAAATAAACCACATCATTCATGCGCTCACGAGGCACAAAATCAAGAAGTTTGTATGCTGTCTCGCCATGCGGGTCAATAAATGCAAGGCCTTCGCCATTTTGAATATCTTGCATCGCGAGGTTCTCCAAAAGCGTGGTTTTCCCCATACCGGTCTTGCCAATGATATACATATGCTTGCGGCGATCATTTTTCTTAATGCCAAATCTCCGTTCTTGATTGCGGAAATTCGTAAGACCGAAGTAGGTTGTTTTAGTATCGTCATTCATGCTGGTTTTTAGTTATTTGGTCGTCAGTTGTAGTTTTTGGTTCTTGGTTTAAAGAACTAATAACAAATAACTGATTAGATAGGTAAATTCGACGGCGCTGATCCTTTCTTCGCTTCAATGCGAGACATCGCAGGAGAACTTACTACCGTTCCGGGAAAATGATACACGGTCGCAAGTTCTGATGAACTTAACACAAACGGGCGCACCTTATTAAACGGTGGGTGGAAAAATCCGCGCATGCGATATGCTTGGTAAATTCTTCGCTTCTTGGCATGTTCCTTGATTGTATTGATCCGTGGGACATATTGCCAATATCCGGTCATTGATGATGTTTTGCGGTAGGGCCGAAATCCATTCAGCGATTGCGAAGAGAATTGCTTAAAAATACCGAACAGCGCAGAAATGCCCACAGGATTAAATTTATCTCTGCGCGCGATATACATCCATCGTAATCCTACCTCAAAACCTATTTTACTGATATTTTTCTCAACCGCTTTAATAATCTCCTGCTGGCCCGGCGAGAGTTTAAAAATACTAAACTCGTCTTTCTTTTTTTCTGGCGGAGGCGCGGGGGGAGTCCCCAATGACAGCAACGCGCCTAAAAAATCTGAAACCAAGCGCATAAGACGCTGGAGAACGCGTTCTTTTTGTTTTACCTCCTTGCCCATTATTTCTGCTACCAACGCTTCCCCTTCTTTCTTCCACCCTTCCCCCGCGGGACGCACCAAAAACTGAATCCAGCATTGCTCGCTTGCTTCTAAAGAGCCGAGAAACTCCACCATCGCCGAGAGCGGATCAATCTTGCGCAATTCTTCTTTTTCGCTAATATCTTCAAGAGTAAAGTCCTCATATGTCCGAATAGGATACGCGTCGGGCTTTGTTAAAACCATCTCAGCGCCCCAAAGCGCCCAATCATTATTAGGGACATCAACCGGTAAATCGCGCGCGTAATCAGCAACTTCCGCAATTTCGCTTGCGGGATACTGCGCATAAATTTGTGACTCCACCAAACGACGGAGACCTTCCTGTGTCCATATAAAAAAATGCACTCCCGAAGCATTGCCGACAATTTCCAGCGAAAACCACGGGTTTTCATAGCCCTTCCAATATCGATCTACCAAATCAATGTTTTTCCCCGCGCCATAGAGCCCCGCAAAAATATTCTCCATGGCCTTGGGGCTTTTGGCGATATCGCGCGGAACCCGCACTTCCAGCAAAATCCACTTGGTTTTTGATAAAAAATAACCTCGCAGATATCCCTTCCATGCCTCGCGAAAAAGCAAAAAAAGGCCGACGGGCAACCATAGGTACCAGAAGCCCCCAAAAAATCCCCAGAATTCAAAAATTTGATTGAGCAAAGCGCGCATTTACAAAGAAACAAAAACTTATTGCGCACGCCCCGTGGTTACGCAAGAGCGTAGCGCCCATCGTGCAATTTCCTAAAGTACGTGCGATTGTCTAAATTAACCGTGATAGTATTTGGTTTTACAAAACGCCGCGCCAAAACAAGTTCAACAATTTTTTCTTTCGGCAGCGATCCGTGTTCTTTCAAGGCGCGCGTGATCGTGTCCTTTACCGTGCCTTCTTCATACCCCCACTCGCGCAGCGCATACAGTCCACGCCCCACGAGTACAAAACGGTTGTCTTTAATAAGTTCATTGTGCACCGTCTGTATGTGTGTTTTCTTTCCCACCGCATCGCTGATGGCGCGTGCAACATCCGAAAAATGCATGGGCTTTTGCGTTTTGCTCATCACCAAATATGAAAGGTCCCTAACGCCGCGCGGCTTAATACTTGGAAACTCAACCAAACCCCATTCGCCAAAATGATTTTTTGCAAAAATTTTTGAAATGCCGACCCAGTTCGCAAGCACCGCCTGTGGCTGGGTATTGCCCGCAATCACATTCGCCGATGAGCTTAAAATTTCGTAGAGATGCAGCTCGGAGACCGGCTTGCCAACACGGCGAAGCTCGCCTGCGGCGTGCGCCAATGTGCGCCGGGCGCGATCATCGGTAACAGCCGTATGCATCCATCGAGAATGAAACTCATCGTCTTCGTGCGCGCGAGCAAGCGCTTTATTATGAAGACAAAGTAAAAAATACGCGCAATTACGGTACCGCGGTTGCGGCGCAATGTGTTCCAGCACTACCTCTTCGCGCATCACGCCGCCCGAAGCATGAAAGTATTGTTCTATCTCTTGAAATAACCCTTCGGTCTCGCGCATTGCGGGCGATTTTCGAATACGCGAAAGGGCGTCCGCCTCAATCTGCCTTACACGCTCGCGAGTAATATGGTATTTGTTCCCGATGGCCTCCAACGTCATGCGCTCGCCACTTTTTCCAAACCCAAACCGAAGTTCAAGAATATCCCTTGTCCGTTTTGGTAAAACCGCGAGCAAGCGCTTTGTTGCATCCTCTGGTCGCATCGATAATTGCATATAAAAACATAGTAGCAGATAGAAAAAATGGTGTCAAGCACCGACAATTCCTTCCTGATAGCGCTCCTCGGCTCCCAAAAAAATTCCCCTATGGTGGCGGTTCATTGAAAAGCTTTGCAGAATGCCCAACGCAAAAAATGTCGTAATCAAACTCGATCCTCCGTAGCTCACCAGCGGTAATCCAAGGCCCGTGATAGGAAACATCCCAATATTCATACCAATATGAATAGAGAATTGGAAAAACAACAAAAGCGCGACACCTACCGAAACGAGCTTTTCAAAATTACTTTCCGCGTACATGCCAATGCGCAAAATGCGCCACAACACAAGCCAATAAAAAAATACTAAAAGCACCACTCCCGCAAATCCCCATTCTTCGGCAAACGCGGCAAAAATAAAATCGGTCTCGTGCTCCGGTAAAAATGCGAGGCGCGACTGCGTACCGAGTCCAATCCCCCGTCCCCATATCCCGCCGGAGCCAACCGCGATCATTGATTGTAGCGCGTGGTATCCCGCGCCACGCGCGTCTTGAAAGGGATCAATAAACGAAACGATGCGCGCCTTTTGATATGGCAACAAAACAAAAAACCATCCGATCAACGCAATCATAACACCAAGTGATAACAGAACAAAAAAATGGCGAATGCGAATGCCGCCAACGAGCGCCATACCAAACCACAAAAATCCAAGCATTGCCGCCGACCCGAAATCCGGCTGCAAAAATATCAACAAAGCAGGGATCGCCGTATAAAGCCCGGATATAAATAACACACCAATGCGCGCGATAGCTACGTGCCGCCGCGATAAGTATTTGGCAAGTAATAATACCAAAATCAATTTCATCGGCTCGCTTGGATCAACCGCAAACAATCCTATCTGAATCCAGCTTGTGGCGCCGCGCACCGTAGTTCCTTGTGTTAATAAAAAAACAAGAAGCCCGGATACCGCGAGATACACAACGACCAAAAAGATGCTATTGGTTTTAAAAAATCTCCAATCAATGTGCGCCGCCACAAAAAACGCAATAGTGCCGAGCGCGAACCATACAAGCTGACGCAAGAAAAAATAATCGCTCCCGACCTCGCCCGGAATCCCGAATGTCTTCATAGTCACCAAACCGAAAAATACCAAAACGCCGGCGCTTGCAAGTAAAACCCAATCAATGGAAAGAAAAACGCGACGAAATATAACCATGAATAATCAAGCGGTATTTAACTAAAGTGAACCTTTCGTGCGAAATAAAAGCTCTGCGCGGGTTACTCCTTCAATCGCTCGCGGCCATGTAAAAATAAGATTTTTTTCTTCGTTCAGATCAAGATTATCAAGAATCGTGCGCGATACCCCGACCGCCTCATCCCCGCGATATAAAATGGCGCTTATTTCAAGCTCCTTGTATGGATGCGGCGCTTCGTTGCGCGCTCGCACCTCAAGGCGCGGAAATTCGTCGGTCAGCAATAATTGCAAGCGCACAATATTGATTTTAACAACTCCTGCATCCGCCCGCTCCCACAGAGCGCCGCGCGGTTCAATAATGATTCGCGCCGGGGTCCGCTCCACAATTGGAATTTGCGGCTCAAAAATAAGCATCGTCTCACCCGGCTGAATAATAACCGCATTTTCGCGAACCGCAATGAGAACGTTTTCGCTATCAAAAATGCGCACCGCGTAGCGAAACTCTTTGGCGCGCAGCAGTTGATTGGGATTTTGCACTAATGCCGCCGCATCAACATATCCTTCTTTGAGCACAAAAAATCTCCTCCACAATACCGCGATATCGCGTATTTGCGAAGCGCATGGTATACAGGGACCGCCGCAATCAACTCCTTCTTCGCGTTGGTTTTGTTTTTTATCAAAACACGATGGCGGTGCTTTGGTTGTGTACCAATAAAAACCGATCGCTATCAAAAAAATAAATACAAAAAAAGAAATCACCGCAACCCGCCGCCGCAATGCCCATGTTGTTGCCATATCAATCAGTATAAAGAAAAAAAAGAGCAAAAAAAAGCCCCTCGCCGCACGTTGGCGGGTCGTCAGGGCTAGGTGGGCGGGTGGTGAGCGGCAGTGTTTGGCGCGAGGACGTCGAGGGCTCGCGCGAGCTACCACTTACAGGCCGACGTGACCTGTAACTCTCTTGCTTGTGGCTCCAGTGAGCACTCAACCACCCTAGTTCGGAGGCAGTATTCTCGGGCTTCCCGAGACAATGGGAGTATTTGCTTCTTTCTATTGTGGTCCCCCCGCTGCTCCCTTTCGGGAGATACTGCCATATCTTAATTCTTGGCGCGGCAAGCAGTAATCGGCTTCACAGAGCTTAACACCCTCCACCGATTACTGCTGTCCGGGACCGACCGATCACTCGCGGTACACCGTCATAGGAGCCCTATGGCCCCAAATCGTGTACAGCTAGACCGGTGTGCCGCACCAAGTTTTTGCAGAGCAGTACGCGTGAGCGTGACAGCTCGCGTGCAACCAGAACAGGAGCTCAAAGCGCGATGTGCCATACCGCACCAAGCAACATCTGTTCTGTCATGCTCTGCAATTTTCAAAGAAAATTCGTCGAGAGGGAGAGACCGAAGACGTCCAAGTTGGTCTCTCCCTCTCCCTAGCGCCACGGGCACCAAGATATAAGCGGTGAGTGGTGGCAACCCAAGGCCATCGAGGTAGCGAACGTATCCAGACCTACCCTACCACCACTCTCCCGCGAAATTAATTGAGAAATGTTGAATATTGCTTTGTCGCCTCTTTCAAGAAAAATGACTGAATGCGAAGAAAATAAACAAGAGATGCTTCTCAACTAATTTCGCGGCCCCAGAGATTTCTCTGAGGCGTTCCAATGACTTATGTTTTTCCACCGTACCCAGACAGGGGTATACGGCGGTACTAATGTTTCAAAAGAACGACGCGGAGAGCTAGGCAAATGGGAACGGACCCGTTGGCACGCACAGTGCCACTTCTCGAAGCATCTACTCAATTTTTATTGAGGAGTGCGACGCGCTTCTTTTTTGCCTAGCCCCCGCGGAATGAAGCCCCGACACAATTCAGAATCTCATTTCGCGGTCCGAGCTTAGCTCGGCGGGCCAATCTTAGCTTGGTGTCTATTTTCAACCGCTCCATCATAGCAAGCCCACAGAACACTTGTCAACAGCTGGTTTACATTGTACACCCATATTATAAATTTGTCAATAGCGTGTGACGTGATAGAAAAACCCTTGAAAAATAAGGGTTTTTGAGAAATTAAATAGTTTCTTTATTTTCTCTCGCGACAAGCGCCCTAAAACACACAAACATCGCATTGGCGTACGATCAAAGATATCACGAACCTCTTTGATAATATAATCATCGTGAGATATTTTACTGTCCAATGCAACCAAATATGCTGTTGGAATCGTTTTTCCAACAATCACAAAACTTCTTGGCTCTTCCTCTGGTAACACCGCGATGCTTACTGGCGCGACCGGCGATGAACTGGTTACCGCTGCGTTTGCAACATTCTCAATTACTTTTTTACATTCTTCCAGTGCATACTCGTTAGCGCATCCTGTTGAATAAAATACAACCACAAATAAAAAACAGGACAGCAAAAACAACCCGCTATAAAAAAATAAAGCAAAGCGACTCAAATACTCTATACCGGCGGTTACCTACTTTCCCCCTCGCGGAGTATCATCGGCACTACGATGTTTTACGACCCTGTTCGGAATGGGAAGGGGTAGTTCCATCGCGTTAAACCACCGAAATAGAATATTCGAATCTTTCAAATTTATCTACAAAAAATACATTTTCTATTTGCCCCGCCGAAAAGGCGTTAGCAAAATAGTTGCTTGCTTAACACACATCCTTCCGAGACCAGCTTAGCTGGTCTTAGTGGGAATTTCGACCATTAGTACGCCTCGGCTTAGCCCCTTACAGGGTTTACACCTAGCGCCTATCAACCTAGTAGTCTTCTAGGGGTCTACAGCTAACGCGGTCGCGCTAGCAAGATGCTTCATCTTGGGGCGTGCTTCGCGCTTAGATGCTTTCAGCGCTTATCACTTAGCGACATAGCTACCCAGCGATGCCCTTGGCAGGACAGCTGGCACACCAGAGGTCGCCTCCCTCCGGTCCTCTCGTACTAGGAGGAACCCCCCTCAAACATCAACGGGTGCAGTAGATAGGAGACCAACCTGTCTCACGCATTTGTTCGCTTCGCTCACAACGCGATGCTAATCCACGAATAGCACACGAACGATACGAATATCGAATTATTTCCCCTGTTACCAGAGGCATGGACTATACCACCACCCTGTCGCTCGCGAGCGACGGGGGATCGACGTGTTATGGAAAAATTAATTCCCATCTGCTCCGCGATTTTAATCGAGAACAAGTCTCTACGGGGTTAAAATACGAATTTTTCTTTTTTTAGAATAATTAATCTTGGAAAATGCGTTTACTAGTTTCAACAATTTAGCAAAATCTTCTTTATTTTTAATTATTTCTTTATAAGAAATAATTTTTTCGAGAAGTTCCGCCTGTCTTCGTTTAAATTTAGTAAATGGCTTTACCATTTTCATAAATAACAGAATATCATCGAGCTTATTAATCGTAAGCTCTGATACGCCATCTTTGCGTTCACGAATATACCCAACATTAATCATTCGATGAATTTCTTGTAAGAACATTTTGTTCTTTGATGATTGAAATAGCACAATGCTTGGAGCAATTTGGTACCCAAAACGATATGTCATGTTGGGTTTTGCTCGTACATAAATACTGCCGTCACCATCAAGAAATCCCGCAAGATATGCTCTTTGTGTTGATGAGATATTCATATTCAACTTCCCTCGGGATTATCCTAACATATGACAGGTTGCTCGTGCAACATATTGTTAGGACTTCCCCGATATGAGTCGATTTATTCGATCCCGCTGACGCGGGAAAGCCGCCGTATTTTGTCTCCGCCGGTTGGCGGATGGGTTCAATTTCAACGGTTTGAACCCAGCTCACGTACCTTTTTAATTGGCGAACAGCCAAACCCTTGGGACCTCATTTATTTGTTATCTCGCGTTTCCGCGAGTATCAGACTATTCCATCACCATATTCACGATTGTTACCAATCGGAACACAGGTGCAAGCCGTGTGATATTGCCCCTTCGAGCACATATCTCATGGTAGTACCAAAAAATACTACCAATCAGTCGTTAGAGGAGAAATCTGCTTTGATCATTGTCGCATAGTTTTTACGTCGATTTTTGGATCGTACATTAAACTTCGACAATGCATCCGCCAAACGAGCTGCTTTTAAAAGTTGTGCGCAAGTAGAATCAGACATTGCAAGAATTTGTAATGCTATATCTACCTGATCACGCTTTGATTTTGTGTATGGTCGAATAAATTCTAGAAGATATCGTGCGTCAATCTTGTCACGCACAATCCAATCAAATGTTGAACGATTGCGCGATACTCTTCCACGCTGATATCTTCGAAAAAGCCATCCCAAAAGATCAGATTTCTTTTGGGTAACTTTTAATTCAATACGAACACGATAACCAAACTTTTTCTCACGGTGCTTTTCAATGGTGGCCATAATACAGCCATCACCATCAATAAGTCCTGCGAGATACGCTCGCTCGACTTCAGCAAATTTCTTTCCTACGGCACTAGCATTCATATTTCTCCAGGATACACCTGGGACCTGCGAAACGCAAGGTCGTATGAGAAGCCTCTACCGTTTTGAGCTTGTTTATTACTCCGATGTTTCCATCGGAGAGAGAAGTTATATTTTCTCCAGCCCCAGGATAAGATGAGCCGACATCGAGGTGCCGAACTCCGCCGTCGATATGGACTCTTGGGCGGAACTAGCCTGTTATCCCCGGAGTAGCTTTTATCCGTTAATCTTCCCCAGCATCGAGTGCTTAGGGTCGGTTCACTATGTTCTGCTTTCGCACCTGCTCGGGATGTCCCCCTCGCAGTCAAGCCAGCTTTTGCCATTGCACGACCAGCGCGATGTCCATCCGCGCCTAGCTGACCTTAATAAACGCCTCCGTTACCTTTTAGGAGGCTTGCGCCCCACACAAACTGCCCGCCAGCATCTGTCCCCGCCGCGTTTGTCGTGACAGGTTAGAATTTACATTTTATAAAATGGGTATTTCACTGGCGACTCCATGCCATCCGAGAACGACACTTCAAAGTCTCCCCACTATGCTACGTATACAAAACGTAAAGCCAAATACAAGCTGCAGTAAAGCTTCCGGGGTCTTTTCGTCTAACTGCACCTAACCGGCATCTTCACCGGTATCGCATTTTCACCGAGCGAATCCTCGAGACAGTCCCCCAGTCGTTACGCCTTTCGTGCGCGTCGGAACTCACCCGACAAGGAATTTCGCTACCTTAGGACGATTATAGTTATCGCCGACATTGACGAGGGCTTCGGCCAGTCAGCCAGCACTCCGCACTGGAATCTCCAATTTACAATTCTCAATTTTCAATCGATTTCCAATGAATCGGTGTTTGAAAATTAAAACATTGAATATTCAATGAAAATTAAAAATTAGGCCTTGAAAATTCTGGTGCGAAGCACTAACCGCCAGCGTTAACCTTCTCGCATTGGTCAGGCGTCACCCCCTATACTTCCTCTTACGAGTTTGCAGGGAGCTGTGTTTTTGATAAACAGTCGCCAGGGGTACTTTCGCTGCGTCCCGATTTACATCGGGAAGGACATATCCCTAAGTTACGTCCGCTTTTTTGCCGAGTTCCTTGAGGATCTCTCACTCGTTCACCTTGGGCTACTCGCCCCACCCACCTGTGTCGGTTTTCGGTACGGTTGCGTATTAATATTTTTAGACGCTTTTCTTGGAAACCTGCTCCATTGAATTTCCCGATATTGCTATCAGAATTTTCAAAGCACTTGGGGTCACAATTTAATGCAATGCTCCGGATTTTCCTGGAACATGCCCTTATGCCATGAACGTGAATCCATTAACACGCTCAATGTACTAGATTTCGTCCCGTCATCAAAATAATACGCAGTGCTGGAATATTAACCAGCTGTCCATCACGTCCCCCGTTCGGGATTCGCTTAGGACCGACTAACCCTTGGATGATCAACATTGCCAAGGAAACCTTGGGTTTACGGTGTCCCGATTTTTCATCGGGATTGTGGTTACTTGTGCCAACATTCTCACTTCTCCGCGCTCCACCCCGCCTCACGGCGTGAGCTTCACTGCACGAAGAACGCTCTCCTACCACTCGCCCACGATAAATCGGGACGAATCCTAACCTTCGGTAGTATGCTTAAGCCCCGATAATTTGCGGCGCGATATCTCTTGACGAGTGAGCTGTTACGCACTCTTTAAAGGATGGCTGCTTCTAAGCCAACCTCCTCGCTGTTTAAGAAATATCACCTCCTTTAGTGCACTGAGCATACATTTAGGGACCTTAGATGTAGGTCTGGGCTGTTTCCCTTTTGACCAATGGAGCTTAGCCCCCACGGTCTGACTATACATCGAAAACACCAGGCATTCGGAGTTTGGTTGGATTGTCGAGATTGCTCCCTATACAACCCATTCAGTAGCTCTACCTCCTGGTTTCTGATGCACGCTAGCCCTAAAGCTATTTCGGAGAGAACCAGCTATTCCCTGGTTCGATTAGCTTTTCACTCCTACCCTCAATTCATCCGATGGTTTTGCACGGCCAACCGGTTCGGGCCTCCCTCCGGATTTCTCCGGAGTTCACCCTGATCAAGGGTAGCTCACCAGGCTTCGGGTCTATCGCCTTCTGCCTGCTCACACAATGTAAATTGTGTGAGCAACGCGCTATTCACACTCGGTTTCCCTATCCTTTCGGGCTTTACGCCCTTAAAGAAGCAAAAGACAATAAGTCGTTGGCTCATTCTTCAATAGGCACACCGTCATCCACGATTGTCTTGCGACAATCGGGACTCCGATTCTTTGTAAGCATATGGTTTCAGGTACTATTTCATCGCCCTCACCGGGCTGCTTTTCAACGTTCCCTCACGGTACTGGTTCACTATCGATGATGAGAGGTATTTAGCCTTACCCGCTCGTACGGGCAGATTCCCTCGACGCATTCGTTTATCGAGGTACTCAAGAACAATCAAAAAACGAATCAATAATTTTCGCATACGGGGCTCTTACCCCCTTTGGCTGGCCTTTCCAGGACCATTCTGCTAACTATTAACACGCCTTTCTCCTTACGGAATAGATTGTCTTACTACCCTCCGTAAAACTAGAAAACTAGTAAACTAGCAAACTAATATTCACGAAGTTTGGGCTGTTCCCGTTTCGCTCGCCGCTACTCAGGGAATGTTACGCTCGCTTCGCTCGCTAACACGACACTAATCTACGAATACATCCGAATGTCACGAATAAAATAAATTCGTATCATTCGTGTGCCATTCGTGTCATTCGTGTCGCACACGCGAACAAAGTGAGCGCGATTGTTTTCTTTTCCTCCACTTACTGAAATGTTTTACTTCAGTGGGTTCGCTCCGCGCTCCGCGCGGAACACAACACGAATCTACGAATATACTCGAATGTCACGAATACAAAACTTCTATCCGCATCATTCGTATGTAATTCGTATATTTGGTGTCGCGCTCTGCGCGAAGCACGGTCTCCGTGATTTCGCACGGAGGAGTTGCCTCATTCGGAAATCCCCGGATCAAAGGTTGCTCGCCACCTCCCCGAGGCGTATCGCTCGGCACGCCACGTCCTTCGTCGCCCTCGTCATCTCGAGTCATCCACCATATGCCCTTATCACCCCGCTAAGACCAGCTCAACCGGTCTCGCGCAAAGATGATGTGTTAAGTTAAAGTAACCATTCTGTCCCCGCCTATCGGCGGGGCAAATAGAAAATGCATTTTTGTAGATTTTTTATACATACTCGAATTATCAATGTTCGTTCAGATAACACACCATAAAAAAATGCCGCATGGACCTCCAGCGGCATACTTCAAAAGGCACGAAATTGCCCTATCCGCTTTGTGTCCCAAATAATTGTTTCGCCTTACTCATAAATATAGTGTGTACTTTGCATTATACACATAGCAAAAAAGCCGTCAAGGCCCACCAAGGAAGAACTGTGGATATGTTGCTCTCGCATATAGAAGTCCGACTTCAATAGGTTGCCTATTGAAGTCGGACTTCGAATCTCTTTACAAAAAGCACCATATAACAATAGGGTGCTTTTTGCCATGATAACTTGCCTTATTCAGTGGTGATTTGCCAAATCGCGCTTGAGTTTTTCTATGAATTGCGAAGCGTGTTCTTTGCCACCAAGCCCGAATGCCAAGGCGCCCGCGCCCGCAAGCATAAAGACGAATGCTTGTACAAGCGTTAAGAGCAGTTCTTGGAACAAGCCGAGCTGCAAGAGCGCCGCAACGAAAGCAAAAATCCAAATTGCCCACCGGGCAACGCTTCCTAAAAATCCGGCCGACGGCATCGCCGCCGCGCGTGCGGTTCCGCTGACGATGTGACCCGCAAAATCGCCAACCACGGCGCCAACGAGCAATACAAGAGCAGCGGCAATTACTTGGGGCACATACGCAAGCACCACGTCGCTCAAGAATACGGAAACGGCAGAAAGATCTAATATATCAAACACCGCAAGTAAAAATACTAAGATAAAGAACCAGCGCACCAACGCCCCCACGAACGCGCCGGAATCCAGACGCCACCCCGCGCGCTCTACATATTCTTCAACGCCGAGGTTACGCAACAGATGATCAACCTTCAGCGACCGAATGGCCTGTGCAACAACGCGTCCTAGGGTTACCGCAACGAACAAACCAACCAAAAAGATAACCAGCGCAAAAACAAATTTTGGCACAAAAACCACAACCCCTTCAAGGAGTTTATTAAATGTCACAATCAGCGCGTCACCATACGTTTGTAATCCATCATTCATATTTTGATAAAAATTAGAATAGTAATAATGTCTTCTCCGACAACCAGAACCCTCGAGAAGTTCTTGTTGTAAGGTCCGACCACAAACCTATGGCCCCACGTGAGACCCCGACCTTTGAATAAAAAATTGGCGAACCTACACCAAAAATTGTACCATATCTGCCGCTATCATGCCGCAATAGGATGTGTGGACAAGTTTTTTTACTTATACTTCAGTGCGTGGAGAGGATTGAGACGAGCGGCGCGTCTGCCAGGCACAACGCCCGTTACCAGACCAACGGTCGTAGAAAAAGCGATAATTACCGCAATGAACCACAGCGGCGTACGGAACAGATTTACCGGCACAGCGCCTGCGCTCGTTGCAAGCACATGGAACCCCGCGTTAATAGCGGCTTGTATTAAAAACCCGATTACAATACCGCCCACGCCGCCTAAAAATCCCATGATGGCTGATTCAAAAACAAACAGCCAAAAAATATCGCGGCGCGAAGCGCCGACGGCGCGCATGATGCCGATTTCCTGCGTGCGCTCCAAAAACGCGATCGTCATGGTATTAAACATTCCAATAGCAGAAACCAAAAGCGCGGCTGCGCCGAAAATGGCAAGCGTCACCTGGAGCGCATTAAACACCTTGTTTGCCTGATCCACAACTTCTGAAAGAGAAGCAACCGCATAACCCAAATTAATAATTTCCGCGCGCGCACTCTCCAAAACATTCGAATTTTGCACGCGCGCTTTAACGCGTGAATATGTTTCAGGAACGAAGGGAACGAGAGAAACGGGAACATAAATCTCCGGTATGATGCCTTCAACGGTGCCGATAATGGTAGTATCAACGCTGTACCGATCCGGGCCCACCACAAACGCAAGCTGCACCGATTTTCCGACCGCTTCTGCCGGCTTCCAAGAAAACAATTCTGCAACGACCGAAGATATCACAATGCCGTCTCCGCCCTCCCCCTCATACAACGTGCCTTCTTGCTCTTGTTGGCCGCTTAAGCGAAAATACGCGCCGCTTGTAATGTTGCCATCAACATCGGTAATACCCTCCCCAACGGAAATCTGTACTGGGACGTTCGCAAGCGGAACAACTTCCTCCACGCCCGGCATGGCGCTGATATCAGAGACAGTTTTTTGCGTTAGCTGCACCAGTTCGCTCTCAGGAGCCAAAATATCAAGGGAAAGGAGCGATTCGGAAGTCGTGATGCGCTCCAAAAGCAACGTCTGAAGCCCGTAGCCGAGCGACACCAAAAAAACGATTGTTCCGATGCCCACCGAAACGCCCAAAATCGTAAGAAGCGTGCGCAAAATCCGCGTACGGAACATTCTGGTTGAAAGGCGCAACGTGTCATGTATTCGCATGGTTGGATTCTGATGTTACTGATATTGCCGGCGGTGGTGCCGGTGGAGGAGAAGGCGTTAGTAATATAGTAGGTGGTGTTGGCGGTTTCGCGGGCTTCGGAGAAGGCGGTGGTGTCAGCGGCTCATAATCCACCAAAATAAGTTCAAAGCGATCAGTCATTGTCTGAGCCGTGCGTATGTTTAAACCAACGCCGCCTTCCGTAGCCGGAGCATCAATAATATTTCGGAATGTATTTTTATTCAACGACCCCTCCATCCTCCCCTTAATTGCCGAGCGGAGCCGTTTGAGTTGCTCTTCCGCAAAATGCGCCGTTGTTGCCAACAGCAAATACGAACTTACGCGCTCCAAGATACGCTCGTACTCCTCGTAGCTGCGCGGGAAATTCCCAAAATTCTTTTTGAGAAACCGCGACATGCCGAGCACCGCGCTAATATTGTCCACCAGCGTTTCCGCAGAAGCATGATACAGCCCGGTGCCGCCCTCCCGCAACGGAAGCGATGCCTGCTGGACAAAAGAGTCCCGGTCAATAGATCCGCCGATGAAACGCCGTATCAAATTGGTAAGCTGCTGCTCTGCGCGCGCGGGAAGCTGTCCCATTAAACTGCGCATAACCGCGCGCGCCTTCAGGTCTTCGTCGTCCAAATACGGAAAAATCCCGGCAAGTTCATTGAGCTCATCGGTACGATACGGCTTGGTGATTTCTTCCCGCACCTGCGTTCGCTCGAGATTTTTCACCTCGCGGACAATTTTGCCGTCTTTCATATAAAATACCCGGTGCGCAAAACCCAAGTGGTTCGGGTTGTGCGTAACCATAATAATTGTTTTTTTGTCCTTTTCGTTCAATTCTTGCAGGAGAGACAAAAACGCGTCTGCCGACTTTGAATCAAGGTTTCCCACCGGCTCATCGGCAAAAATCAGAGATGGATTGTTAATAAGCGAGCGCGTAATCGCAACGCGCTGCTGCTGGCCGCCGGAAAGCTGCGTCGGCACTTTGCCTTTTTGCGACAAAATGCCGAATCTATCAAGCAGCGCTTCGGCGTTTTTAATCCGATCTACTTTCGGTATTCCCAAAAATATCTGCGGCAGAGCAATATTGGCGCGCACGGAGAGAGACGCGATAAGATAATATGCTTGAAATATCATGCCGACTGCGTTGCGATGATACTCCACAATCTCGTCTTCGGAAAGCAGAGCGAGATTGCGCCCCAGCACCGTAACCTCGCCGCGCGTGGGACGTTCAAGGCCGGCGATCAGATAGAGCAGTGTTGACTTTCCGCACCCCGATGGGCCGAAAAAAATAATATACTCCTCGGGATAAATTTCAAGCGTAATATCGTCCAGAGCCCGCACGGGTTCTCCGGTTTCGGTGTACTCAACGCACGCATTGCGCAATGAAATAATTGGTTCTGCCATACGAATCATCAATACGGGTAACAAAGCGGCCTCATTTCTTCCCGCCGCGTATGAAGCCGAATATTTCTTCAAAATTTTTGATAATCAATTCGAGCACCGACTCTTCCTCTTGCGGCGTAATAAATTTAAACTCTTTTGATGACCCTTCGTTGCCGCTCTCGTCGCGCGAAATCGCGCGAAAACGATAAATCGTATTGGGGCGGAGTTTGCTGATTAAAACCACGTGCGACATCGTCAAATCATCCTTCTGTTCAATGGTCTGCGCAAGCGGCCCGCTGCCGGCTCCTTCCGCATAGCGCACCAGCGTTGTCGCCGGCTCATCGGTTTCCCATGTAATGACCGCCTGCGCCGTGTTTTTCTCCGCGGGACTAAGCGCAAGCCGCGTCCGAATACTGCTGACGGCGGGGGTGCGCGTATCAATGCCGGTGGTAAACACCAGTGCTTTTGACCGCACAACAACCCCTTCTTCGGTGGAAGCGGTAATAATCGCCTGGTACTGCATCGCGGGGTTTAGATTAGTCAGGACAAGCTCGTGCCGTTTTTTGAAATTGGGATCTCCCTGCGATACGCGCTCCTTTGTTTTGATGTTCATCAATTCTACAACGCCGTCGGTAGGAAGTGTCGTTGCCCATTGAATCGTGGCGGAGCGTTCCTGCCTCGCCGAAATCCTCGCCATTTCAAATTCCGGCTTGAGCGCGTGGGTTTTGAACGTGCGGTCAATGCTGACAAATTTCTTTCCTGTTTTTTCCGCCGCGCGCAATTGATAGTGATACAACGTGGACGGCTCAAGCCCCGTCAACATAACTTGATGCTGCGTCCCGAACGCGTCTTCGTTCCCCGCAATGGTCCCGTAAGGATCATCCGCATCTGGTTTATACATATTATCGGTGGCGTACGCAACCAAGCTATTCGTTTCTTTAAGAGTGTCCCATGAAATAATGACGGTGCTGTCGGTTACTTGCACTTCGGGCAGTTCCCGCAAAATCCGCACCGGTCCGATAACTTCGCCAAATAAAATTTCAAGAATTTTATCTTGTTCTTCCGCCGATAAAAGTTTCAGCTGATCCAAAAAGTTTGTGACGATGGATTGCGTGGAAGAAGCGAGCAGAGAAAGTTTTTCCAAAAGCTGTAGGCGCTGTTTGTCGGCGTTTTCTTTGAGCTTTTTTTCCAATTCTTGCCGCGCTAATTCTTCGGCGTCAATCGCCTTCGTCGTAAACGACTGGTCGTCGGAAATACCTTTATTGCCGGAGGTGTCGTACGAAATCGCGTGGAAATAATATGTCGTTGACGCCGTAAGGTTTTCAAGATTTACCTTATGCTCGCGGACAAATTCGTCCGCGTCGCCCGATAACGAAGTAAGAGCCCCGCTTTTTTTACCGTACTCCACAAAATGATTCGCATCTTCGTCGGTATTCCATGAAATAACCGCGGTTGTTGAGCTTGCCTGCACAACCACGTCGCGCACCCGCGGAGCGTCCTTGTCTGCTCTCTCCCCCAAAACAATTACCCGACCCGGAGTTACGGATTTTTTTGTCGTAAAACTCAAACACCCGGTGCCGTAAGACTGACATGCTGTCGGTGGAGACGCTTGATCCTCGCGCGCCTCCTTATCATTCTGACCAACCGCCGAAATGCGAAAATAATATGTTGTGGCCTCCGAAAGACCGGTGAGATTAAGCGAATGCGTAAAATTATACGCGGAAGACGATGCGTTGTTTCCATAAAGCGTTGTCTGGCCGTAAACAATTGAGGCGCTTGCTGGTTTGTTTGTAACCCATGTAATCACTGCCGTTGTTTCGGTAACCACGGGGATAGTAACTTGAGAAATGATAGGTGGATCCGGATCGTCCGCGATGATAGTTGCCGCGGAAGGAGGCGCTGTAAAAACTGAAATATCACGCGAGACCCCTTCTCTTCCGTCTGGCGTTCGCGCGCGCACCTGAAATGAATAGGTGACATTTCCCAAAATATCGGCAGGGAGCGCGATGTTGTGCGTCGTCGCAAGAGCGGACTGTCCATATGCTTCGCGATAATTCGTGGTAAACCCGTACTCCACAAGCCCATATGCCGGCTCGCTCGTGGTAAAACTAATTGATGTGCCGCTATCAGAAGAAGTAACAACAACATTTGATATGGTAACCCCAACAGCATTTCCACCTCCAAACGTCGGTGATATCGTGCCCAAAATGTATCCGGCTCCCCCATTGTCATTGTACACAAGATTCCCGGATGGATCGGCCGATGCAACGCGAATGTAATACAAAGCTCCCGCATCAAGTCCGGAAATTTCAACAGAATGTGAGGTCCGAAATCCGGGCACCGTGCGCGATAGATTGTATGTTTTTGCTCCTTTTGAATATCCTACAGTCGAGTTAGCCGGCTCCGACGTCGTCCACTCAACAACCGCGGATGTTTTGCCAACACCTTTGACAACAACATTGTTTATTGTCGGCAACTGCGTATCAGGCGATGATTCGCTCTGCGTAAGAAACATCGCTTTTTCTGAAATCGCTTCATTGCCAAATCCGTCTACCGACCGCGCGCGGTAATAATATGTCGTTTGCGGCAAGAGTTCCTGTGGAAGCACGACAGAATGCTGAAATATGCCCCCACCCGCGTCGGAAACAAGCTCACGCGACCCTTCAATGCGCGTGTACGTTGGCTTACCATCTGCATCAACCGATGTGCCCCACTCTACATAACTTGATGCCGCGCGATCCGTTGTCCATGAAATAGTGGCGCTGCGCTCTACGGGCGCGGCGGAAAGCGTAGCGGCATCAATGCTGAAATTGGTGCCGGTACCCGCGATTGTTGAAAATGCGCAGCTTGCGGTTGCGTCGTTTCCCGCAACATCGCGCGAATGAATGGTACACGCGTAACTATTGCCGGCGGTAAGCGTCATCGGCAATGTTACCATATGATCCGTGCTGTACCCAAAATTTCCGTAGAGTGCGCCGTTATATTCAACAAAAGACGTTGCCGGTTCATTGTTCGTGCTCCAGCGAACTGTCGCCGATGTGTTGTATGGCGTTGGTGGCACAATAGAAATCGTTGGCGGCGTTCTATCAACATCAGGAAATGTCAGTGTTGTTTGCGTTCCAGTAGCCGCACCAGGATTTCCTACAAGGTCCTGTGAACGTGTCTCAAACGAATACGTTTGACCCGGTTCAAGTCCGACGAGAAACACTTTGTGCTCCGCTCCGCCCGCAATGAGCGTAGTATTGATAGTTGTTTGCGCGCTTGCAAATGCCGCGCTCCACTGGTCATCTGATATTGACCCAGCAACGTAGGCAACGCGCGAATCCGACCGGTCCGACGACGGCGATTCGCTCGCTATCCACGAAATGGGAAGATAGAGAGTCCCAGAGGTCCCTGCCGAAATACTGCCTTTGCTTATCAGGGGTGGCAATGGGTCAAGCGCTCTGCCGGTCAGCGGCGGAGCTGAAATTGGAGATGATAACGACGAAACATTGTTTATATTATCCTCGGCGGAAATTTTGTAGGAAAATGTTTGTCCGATGCACGCTCTTTCTGTCTCGTTCCCGCAGATGCGGTCGGCATAGACATTGGTAGAAAGGTCAGTAATCCGCGCGGCGAACAATCCAAAACCATCGGCATCAGGTGTTACACCAGTGGGCGGCGGAGAACGATAGAGATTATAGTGGCGAAAGTCAGGGCCAGCCGCGTCAGCAGGCGGAGGATCCAGCACAGTCCACGTAAGCACCATAATAACATCGCCGGTTGATTCATTTGACCCTTCGCTGGCCGAAAGACCCGAAGGAGTAGCGGGCGGCGCGCGATCCAAAACAATACTGTCAGAATATGGACCGACACGATTTCCTTGACTATCGCAAAACCATACATATATATTCTTTATTCTGTCAGGCCCCGGAAGCGTCCATGTCGCCGTGCTTTGAAATGGCACGCATGTTTCCGTATTAAAAAAATTGTCGTTAGAAAGCGCCATATACAAAGAGCCGGGCGCCTCGCCCGAGGCATCAAGTACAAGCGTCACATTGGGGTTGCTTGTTTTTGCATCCCTGTTATTGATTATAATCGGTTCGGTTCCTGCTTGCGGCGGCTGCGTATCCAACCCGCCGCTTGCAATAGAAACGGCCGATGATCCAATCTGGTTGGCAATCTGGTTATCATTAACGGCTACGCGCACTTTTGCGGTCGCGTAAAACAAATTTGGCACATCCGAGTTGGGCGACCATATCATTGTTTTTGTTTGCGGACTTGATGACATGCTTATAGGACCATATGCCTGCGGCGCGTTTTCATCGCTTACATTTACGGCTCGAATCCAAACGACGGTATTTGCAATATGGTCCGCTTTGGTGCTTCGTAAATAACCCATGTTCCCTCGTATCAATCCCGTTAGTTGATTGCCCGATTTGCCAGTATAAACAATCCACTCGTTATCTATCATAATAATTCCCGAGGTTGGTATATAATTAAAATTGAAATTCTTAAGAACAAGAGAAGTATCTACGACACCCACAGGATCTTCCAGTTCAACCCCGATATCGTAAAACAGATACGAAAACGCGGATGTCTCTTCTGCGTCAGAAACGGTATATTCAACGCGGACAAGCGCCGAGGAATCCTTCTGCGGCGTATTGGTTATCTGCACCGCCGGCGGCGTGTTGATAACATAAGTAACCGAAACGTCTTTGACTATTGGCGTATTAGCGCCGCTTGATGTCAAAAGAATGCGATACTGGAAAAATTGATTTTTCGCGTTTATTTGTACACCGCCGGGAATAGTACATGTCACCACTCCGCTTGCCTTAGGGCATATAGTGGGTTGACTAATATTCTCGTAATATGATTGCGGGTCAACTGCGGTAGTTCGCCAAATAGGTCCTTGCCACAAAGTCGACACCGACGCAAGGTCCGTTTGCGTTGGTGCGGTTCGTATTTGAAATTGGACATTTGTTCCTACCGGAAGCGTGGCGTCTTCGGTCCACTTAATTCCAGCGATAAATGTTTCGGAATTGGATGCGTCATACGGCGACGAAACCAATTCCCCGTTTGTCGCGTAGCTAGAGTAAGTAAATTGGATTTGTTCTAGTGTTGGCGTGGACTCCGGATTTGTTGTGGTAAAATCAACTTTATATTGGATATATCGCCTTCCGCCGCCTGCGCCATTGAGCCCAGAAATATCCGCTCCATTCGCTACTGCTGTCCAAGGACCGCTTAGAGAAGAAGTGTCCCCCGCGCGCGCAGAAACAGTAGCAGTTGTGCCTGTTGGCTGTTGAACGGTAAAATTTACTCTGTCCAGTTTTTTGATAGAAATGAGATCAATAACATTGGATATGTATGAACCTGAAGATGGATATGCATAATAATAATAATACTTGTTGTCCCCACCGCCAAACGCGAAAAACATATTTTTATTTGGCGCGTAGACAAGCGCTCCTCCTTTGTCTACAAGCGCAGGAAAATTTTGTTGCGATCTCCAAGCTGATTGTACGCCTGGCTCTGTGGAATCTTGATCAGAAACAACAACGCCAGACGAATCAACGAGAAACGATAGAAAGCCAGGTGTGCTTCCTCCCGGCAAAGCGAAAACTCTTGATTGTGCGGTGCTAAATGCCATGCTTCCACCTGCTGCAAATGTTGGTTGTGAGGTAAGTGAGCTAACAATGCCTGTGGCGCCATCGTTAGTGTTATAAACACCAAGAGTTGCCGTTGATTCTCCGCGTGCAGCATAGATCTTGCTATTAGCATACGCCAAAGAACCGCCGGGCCCGGTGGAGCCGAAAGTAAAATCATTTGGTGGGTCGTTGTCCCATTGACCATCGTTTATATCGTAACGAAAAAAACGATTCCCGCTCGCGCCACCTTTCATGACATAAAGATATTGACTCCCATCATAAACCATATCTCCATCAACCCCAATAGCGTGCGGGGCCGGCGCTAATTCTGCCCATGAGTTCGTGCTAACATTATAGCGCCAAAGTTTTTGACTCCCCCCTCCTTGGGTAGCATAAACATATAGCGTACTCCCAGGCACATATGCGAGCGCCGCTCCCCCACCAACATTTCCTAAAGCATTGGTAAGTTGTGTCCATGTATCATCTGCTATAGAATACTTATAAAATTTTTGCTCATTGTTTCCAATAAATGCATAGATTATATCCGTGCCGTCATAAGCAAGCGCAGCGCCAACATCTGTATTGACCCCGGAAGGCAGGAAAGCGCGCGTGGCCCACTGCCCAGTACCTTGAAGCGTTACAGAGCCAGCGCTGTTTACTTGCACATTGTTTGACGTGGTGGCTTTGCGCGAAGTAAATTCGCTTTCAGTATCATCTGCTATGGATGTTTGTCCGCTTAAGGCAAGTTGAATATCTTTCGTGCCGTCGCCTGCGTTATTTACCAAAGCGGTGCTGTTTAATGAAAAATATTTTGTCCAGCCGGATTGGGGGAAACCCGGCGGCGTGGGATTATGCTTGGCAAGCCCCGTAACAAGATCGGCATCGGCAGTAGCGTCCCACGATGTCTGCGTCCACGAATAGTCCCGGGAGAGCGCGCGGCCGCTGTAATACCAAATTGCGGCAAACACCATGAGCAAAATAACAGCCGCCCTCCAGGAAGCAACGAATCGCAACCTCCGCCGCGGGCTGGTTGTTTTTTGTGGCCGCGAAACGTGCGATGTCTTTACCCCATTAGAAACAGTGTTTCTAATGGGGCGCACAATACTATCTACATCAAAACGCATACATTTTTATTGTATCACGGCGCCGCTCTCCTACCAACGTGTGGACAACGCAATATGGCCAAAACAGCCAGTAGCGAAACTTGTATTGTAATTATCAAAATCGCCGGTTATACCGGCGATTTGTGGTCACAGAAATGAGGTATTTTCCTGTGTTTTTTCGGACTCCAACACGGAAGGAATCAATGCCATAACCTTTTGTGCAAACTGCTCGGGGCTTTTGAGCCCCTGCGCCCGCGCCAACTCGCGCAAAGTCAAATCAAGCCGAAAATTCAATAACTCTATCTCGCGTTCTTTGTTCTTCTTCTTTTCCATTTCTTTCTCTTCTTCCGGCGTCATTGTTGCCTCACCTCTTTTCTCCATTCATTCATTATAGCGCCCGAGAAACCGAGTGCAAGCGATATTGAGATATCTTTCGCCAAGCACTCAATACACTTTTTACCACAAAAATGATATGGTAGTAAAATAATCCGCTAAAACTTTGCGCCTTTAGCTCAGTGGTAGAGCGTTCCGTTCACATCGGAAAGGTCGTAGGTCCAATCCCTACAAGGCGCATACCTAAATTCCTAATTTATTTATCAAAATCTCGTGCGGATAGTCAAACAGATCGCGCAAGAATTTATCGTGCATGGCACGGCGATGTTCAAACTCCGCGGGCGCCAGAAGCGCCCACATCAATTCCCGCCCCATTTCTGCTTCCAGTTTTTTTATAAACGGCTCAAGAGCGCTGCGCGTTGTTTTCCGTCCCACAATTAAGAGGTCTAGGGACTGATAATCGTCAAGATATTCAGAAAGCGGAATTGTGTCCGACCCCGAAGAGACAGCGCTTATAAATGCTCCGCCCAGCGCAACCAGTTGTATCCCGTTGCGATTTTTAAAATAGTGCGCGATTTTTTCTCGCGAGACGGGAGAAGCGCCAATAACCAAATTGCGCACGGGTCCCGCAAGAGGGAAATCCGCCGAAAAACGAAATCCGGATATTTTTTGTTTCTTCGTCTTCTTTCGCTTGATAACTTCATCAATCCGTTTCGCCGAAGCAATAAACCCCACAGCGCGCAAAAAATGAATCTCGCGCCGAGCGGAAACTGCGGAAATGCCCGCTAATCTCGCGAGTTCTTTCGAGGTTGCTACGCGATCGGGATTTTGTAAAAAAAACCGCATCACCCGCACCCGCGCCGCCCCGCCAAAAAGTTTTTCCAGTATATTCATAGCATCTCCATAGTAAACAAAAGCGCCCCGTTATTCAACGGGGCGCTTTTGGTAAATAATCAAGCAAAGCAAGGAATTTTGGATTGCCTTGCGAGCTCGACTGGAGCGAGCACGAGGAATTTTTCAGCAGAAAAATATCCGTGCAATCCAAAATTCTCTTGATTTGTTTGATTTTGTCTTATCATTCACCGAGCTCCGTTTTTGATGTTTATTGTCCGCCTTTGCAGAAAACATCATTTCAATTCCACTGCCGCGCCTGCTTCTTCAAGTTTCTTTCTCAGCTCTTCAGCTCCTGCCTTGTCCATATTCTCTTTGACCACTTTCGGAGCTTGGTCCGTAAGATCCTTCGCTTCTTTAAGACCTAATCCAAGCGCTTCGCGCAATACTTTAATCACAGCAATTTTCTGGCCGCCCGCGGCTTTGAGCTCAACATTAAATGTTGATTTCTCTTCCGCCGCTTCGCCGCCCTCTCCTGCAGCGCTAGCACCCGATACTATGACCGGCATCGCCGCAGACACCCCGAATTTCTCCTCAATCCTTTTGACTAGGTCGGAAAGCTCCACGGCAGTAAGCCCCGAAACATCTTCTACTATTTTTTCTAAGTCAGCCATGTGAATAGTTTATAGTTTTTAGTTGTTAGTAATCAGTTTGACCTTTATTGTTTGTTTTTTCTCACTTCCATAAGAACTCTCGCAAGGCCTGCGACCGGCTGATGCAGCACAAACGCAAGCTGGGTAAGAAGCGTATCGCGCGATGGAATGGAAGCAAGGTGTTTGATCATATCGACTCCGACGAACTTGGACTCGTATACTCCGCCTAAAATCGCGAGTCCTTCTTTTTCTTTCTTGATAAACTGTGCGACCATACGCGGCGGTTCCGTCGCGTCATGAAACCCGGCAATAAGCCCAATTTCCCCCTCGAGCTTAGGCACATCTGAAAATCCAAAGGAATCCAAGACGCGCTTGAGCAGTGTTTTTTTAACCACCGTGTATTGCGCGCCGGCTTGCCGAAGCACTCTGCGCAACCTCATCGCTTTGGCTACTGAAAGACCATGAAAATTTACAAACACTAAGATATTCGCCCCTTTCAGCGCGCTGGTAAGCTTTTCAACAACAGATTGCTTTTGTGCTTTCGTAAGAACCATAAAAGTTTTGGTGGGCAAATAAAATGGCGGCCAAAAGCCGCTTTTCGTGGTGTCTCGGGAGGGCTTATTGTATGTGTCCGCCAATAAATGGTTCGGACTCGCCCCTTCTGGGGCTCGCCTCCTGTCTGCGACCTTTAAGGAAAGAATAGCAAAGCAGCAAATTACGTCAAGCCCACAGCAATGTATAGCTTCCTACCACCGCGGCGGTCTCGGCGCGAAACATCAGACGACCCAACGATACCATCTCGCAATGCGCTTCGTGCGCCAAAAAAATTTCTTTTGGATCCCATCCGTCTTCCGGCCCTATAAATAAATTGATATGGCGATCGCCTGCGCCGCGGATCATGTTGTCGCGCTCGGAACTTGCCGCAAAAAACGTTTTGCGCTTAGATGCCGCAGCTTGCTTGAGCGCCTGATCAAAAGAAATAACATCATGGAGTCGCGGAATGATGGCTCTGCCCGATTGTTCTGCGGCCTCTTTGATAATCGCCTCACACCGCGCGCGCTGGATGCTTTTTCGCATTGAGTGTGCGGCCACCAACGGAACAAATTCGTGTACTCCTGCCTCGGTAGCTTTTTCAAGCATCCACTCAAATCGCTCCTTGCGAATGAGCGCGCAATGAAGCGTGAGATATTTGGTGCTTTCGCGTACATTCTCTACACGATCCTTCACTAAAAAACTTATCGTGGAACCATCAGCATTTTTTATCTCAGCAATCACATCAACCCCCTGCTCTCCGGGGAGATTATTAAAAAATGCGACTCTGTCGCCTCGTCGAAGCCGCAACACGCGCCCCATTTGATGCGTTAATGCCTTATCTTTGAGAAAGATAATGTTTTTGTCGTTTAATTTTTGCGCCAAAAAAAATCTATACATAGTACTATTATTCACGAAACCTAAGAAAAGAGAAAGAGCGATCGCGTCGCTCTTCTACTGTTTGTAGGAAAAATCTGCATTTGCAAATAAGCGTTCTGTTTCCAATGTTTCTGCGGATGCGAATGCAAACATAATAATCACCATAATCCCCGACAACAAGCACCGATGAAGGTCTCGGTGCGTCATCGCGGGCCTCAGTATAATTTCGAGTCGCTGCAGCGGCTTTCCCTTCAGCTTGATGCCAACAATGCCCATCCTGCTACCACCGCGCTTTTGTACTACGAGATTGAAAAAATCTTCCGGTGGTGAGTTGGAAGAAATACTCTTCTCCGGCTCTTGTCCCAACTGCCGCAAAAGCGAAAGCACCGCAGTAGTAGCATCACCGAAACAAACATAATTATCCATTGCGCCCTCCGTACTCTCAAAAAAGCATAGCACAAAAACAATCGCGCAACAACACACACACTCCTTGATGTGCTATACGGATGGGAACAACGGTTATGTGAATAGATTAACTTAAACTATATCATAAATTACCCCACCACTCTACTCACTATTATTTGAAAAAGAAAAACCGCTTTCGCATGATAGCGTTAGCGGTCTCTGATTCGTCGATTGTTAGTGCCAAGCGCCACAAGAACATGGGCCGCTTCGTACATCACAACCCCTGCCTCCATTGTATCCGAATCTTCCTTCTAGTTTGTCAATTTCACTCAAAACAATAACAGAACCGTGCTGTGGGTCAACGCGTGTTGCGTGCGCCACAACATCCTCAAAACGATCTCCTACTTTAACTCGCGGGTTATCTGCTTGATCTGAAAGTGGGAGTTTTGCATCGCCAAGCGCAACGTGTGCGAATTGCTCAACAAGCAAATTTGCTTGTTCCCCATCGGGGACAATCTTGAATTCTTTGCGATCCAAAGAATAAACCCATCCTTCCCGAGGAACAAAATGTTCTCGTCGAAACTCTCTCATTTCCACAGCCACAGAACCAGATTTTAGAGATTCTTTTGCAACCTCAATTCCATAGAGCATGACGCAAGCATGAGTATCCAAGAACCCGCCTTGACACTCCTTGTAATGTGGGCAGAAGTCGCGGCCCTTTTTCTTTGCTTCGGCAACCGTTTGGACACCATCTGGATACAAATTGGTATCACAAAACGAACCATCAACAACTAGTCTTTTTTCTCTCATTTACCCTCTCCTATCTCCTATATTTAATTAGCATATGGATATTTTTTATACAAGTTACGTTGGGTAGGGTTGTCCTCTCGCATTATTATCCTTGACCGTATGAAATTTGTAAAATCGCCAAAATTGAAAAGTTTAAATTCAAAAGTTTTCCTATCTATATAGCATTTCGCGAGTTGCTATTCAAATGGCAGCGTTTGATGTGCTATATGAATAGGAAACGTTATTGCTTCTGTCCTGCATAATAGACCGCTTGACTTTTTTCTTCAAAGTATTCTACTCCAAAATGGACCCCATTTTCGTCAATTTGAGTTTCAATCTTTTTAATATTTGTATCTTGTTTCGGAGCAATTACCGTGGCGCCCAAAAGCCTTGAAAGTTCTTGCCCAATACCACCTTCAAAACCCGTTGAACATGAGACAAGAATAAGCGTTGGATGTTCTTCGAAATAGCTTTGCTTATTGACACGCGGATCTTGTAAGTCTTCTATGTGTAGCTGATAACGATCGCCCGCTTTATTGCCAAACTGGATGCTATCCTTTGTACCGTGGCCTCCGATAATAGCAAAGGATATTTTATGTGCATTGCCATACTGTTTGTTTAATTTGCGTAGCAGCCGAACAATGTCTAATTTGCTTTCTCCTTCACCAATTCGAATTGCAAATTGACCTTGTAGCTGTTGGGAAAGCTCGCTCAGCGCTTGTTGATTTTGATAGAAAGCCCCGTTGTGATCGGCGCGAGGATAAAAAATGACACCATACGGCAATTCTTTGTTTTCGTACTCATCGTATTGGCGTATTAATAACTCTGGAGAGTAGCGATTAAAATCAAGGATACCAAATTTTGTATATAAAAATCGGGCTATCCCTGGGCGGGCCTCTTCGATGCCCTCGAGTGTAAATAGCGTATTATATAATATAGTAGCGAGGTCTGCCTCAAATTTTTTTGTGCTTGCAACCCACGCTTCAACCGATTTTGTTGGAGGCAATCCATATTCGGCGATTCTGTTTTCTAAAGTTTTTTCGCCCATATCGCGCATAGGTTTATATGAACTCATGAGACAAAATGCAATAGATCGAAAATCGCGAGGATGCTCTTTTAAATACTCACTGATCTTTATCTCAGCTTCTTCGTTGGGATGCTCTGGATCTATGGTCATTATTTTTTCAAGAAAGGGAATGAACTCGTAACTTCGCCCTCGCTCCATGCCATCGATGATTTCGTCAATATGGGTCTCTAATAGATGTTTACCTGCTTCTTTTTCCACATTACTGCCAAAAGAAATGAGATTGTTTGCTGCTAGAAAACATTGACGATTGATATCCATGATGTTACCCACGTGTTGTTCTATAACCCCCAAGTTCTTGCTCAACACGTCGGTTGCAGCAACCATGGTATCAGGAGAATCATAGTACTCGGCAAGAGGATTAAGAATAAACAAGGCATCCATAAAAGACTTTTCGCTTTTGAGCTTGGGCCCAATCACGTTTTGGATAGCTTCCAAAACCTCAGCGACAAGCTCAGGTTGTTCATTAATTTTTTTATAGTCAAGCCCCAATAAGTGATTTGCCTGGTTCCATGCCTCAAGAAATCTATCCAACTGTCTTCTTTGTTCTACTCCTTCCATGTCAAAAGTGTATCACGTTTTCTGTAGGTTTTGAAGAAATAAATTGTTTTCCTAGTCGTTTAGCATTTCACGAAATGCTTTGCAAATGGCATTTTTTGAGGTGCTATACAGATGGGAAACTATAAATCCGCATATATTCTTTACTTTGAAGATACCATAAATTACTCCGCCACTCTACTCGCTATTGTTTGAGAAAGAAAAAAAACCGCTGGGTGATACCATGCGGCAATTCTGCTATTGTGTTGATTTAATGAAAGACAACGGTATTGAGAAGCTTCTCGCCCAAAAGTCCAATCCACATCTTATCGACAAGGATAATTTCATCGTCTGGGATAAGTCCAGTAAGCACAACTACTTTCAGACGAGGGCGCGCCTTCTTTAGTTCTCGAGCTTCTGAAATCATGCTTCTTGAGATGAACACCACAACATCGACAGTGTTTGCTCGCACAAGCTCAGATGCTTCCTTTGCAGTTGCAACCACCTGAACAGATTCTGCGAGAAGCTCTGTTCTGCTTGAGGAAGAAAAAGTGTATCCTGTCGCGCGTTCGAATGTTCGTGCAAATTGTTGCACCTGTTCTTCGTATTCTAATGGGGTTACCTTGCCCCATTCGCCCTCAGAGACGATGACCACCCGTTTTTTTGACATTAAAGCATCCTCCCTTTCTGTTGGACACCCTAGCACAAACCGTTGACAAATACAAGTGGGCATGCTAGGAATATGATTAGCAAACTAAGGAGGAAAAAGAAAAATGAGGCTCATTGAAAGCAATCCTGTTACAGCAACTTTAGAACGTATGGCACTCAATGTTTTGTCCCAAGCGTTCAACTTACTACAAAAAGAAGGAATTGATAAAAAGGGAGGATATTTTTGTATCGCCAACGCAGAAGGAGTTCCTTATATTTGTTTCTTTAATTGGAGGTGTCCCTCAAGAAAAAGCGGAAAAGTATTTCCAAAACGCGGTAGAAAAGGCGCACAGGTTAGGACAACACACTAACCACGTATCAAGCTGGGAAAGTCGCAATCCAGAACAAGAGCAATGGGGAGGAGCTGTTCGTGTGAACGCTGACTATATTGTTGCGTTCTCTGGTCTGCCAGAAGAATGGGATGAAGCGGCAATGTTAGTTATTGCTGATAACTCTTTCTTAAACAGCATTAGTTCGCGCGCTTCGCTCTATCGAGCAATTTTGTTCGAAACTCGAGGAAAAAATCCACAGTTTGAAAAACTTTGTGATTATCAACCACCACAAGATTAATCGAACTTGCAATGCCCTATCGGATAATCCGTGCGGGCTTTTTTTATTTTCCACAGCACAAGACCGATGAATCCCCGCCCTCACTACTCTAATAACTTCTTTACCAAATTTTCAACCATTTGCCACATGGAATAGGATTGTTCTCTCACATTATTACCCATGACCATGTAAAATTTGTAGAATCTACGAAATTGAAAAGTTTAAATTAAAAAGTTTTCCTATCTATACAGCATTTCGCGAGTTGCTATTCAAATGGCATTTTTTATATTTTTTTTCACTGCCGCATGGGCATGGGTCGTTGCGGCCTACGGTGATTTTGTTAGTGGCAATATTTTTTCCGAATGCCTGCGGTGACACCGCAGAACTTGAGCCGAGCATAGCCGAAGGGTCATTATACCGCAAATTTTGTCCAAAAGAAATCGCCGGAGGCGGCGGGGCCGCGGCAATTTTAAAAAGCGCACTTGCGATGTAATTATTAATATACCCTTCGAGCGCCCGAAACATCCGCGCGCCCTCGTTTTTATATTCCACCAACGGATCGCGCTGGCCATAGGCGCGGAGCCGCACAGAATTGCGCATATAATCCATCGCTTCAAGATGCTCTACCCAAAGCGTATCAATGGCCTGTAACATCACCATGCGCGCCGCGTCAAAAAAGTTTTCAATAGTGTTTTTCTTTTGTAAAAAAACGGCTTCAAGAAAATCACAGACCGCCGTGCGAAGTTTCTCAACATCTTCGATCGCAAAAATTATTTGATGGATATCGTAGCCCTCCCTATCTCCCACTACACTCCGTATATTCTCTTCAATCTCTTCCCGATTCCACTCCGATGCGTATTCAGAAGCAGCATGCGCCGCAATAAGCAGAGCGCCCATTTCGCGTACCATCATTATTGCTTCTTCTTCCAATACCGAAGACGCGGCAAAAATAATGCGGTTTCGGCGCGCATACATAGCGCTGCGTTGTTTATTCATCACATCGTCGTATTCCAAAATATGCTTGCGCATATCAAAATTAAATCCCTCAATTTTTCCTTGCGCTGACTCAATGCTGCGCGAGACCATTTTGTTTTCAATCGGCTCATCCTCCGGAACGCCAATCCGTGCCATTAAATTTCTAATCCGCTCCGGGCCGGGGCCAAACACGCGCATCAAATCATCTTCGAGAGAAACATAAAATTGAGAAGCTCCGGGATCTCCTTGGCGACCTGCGCGGCCTCGGAGCTGATTGTCAATACGCCGCGCTTCGTGCCGTTCGGTGCCAATAACCAAAAGCCCGCCCGCCCTACAAACCACCTTGTGCTGCTCTGGATCCGGAGGGTTTCCACCCAAGATAATATCTACACCGCGACCCGCCATATTGGTTGCAACTGTCACCGCACCGAATCTCCCCGCTTGAGCAATAATCGCACCCTCTTCTTCGTGGTTTTTGGCATTGAGTACCTTATGCGGCACGCCTTCGCGAGAAAGCAGCGCTGAGAGCATTTCGTTTTTTTCAATAGAAACCGTGCCCACTAAAACCGGTTGTCCTAGCGCGTGACGCGCTTGTATCTCGCGGGATAGTGCGCGCCATTTCGCCTGCGCTGTCTGATAAATACGATCAGGAAGATCGTCGCGAATAAGCAAGCAATTGGTAGGAATTTGCACAACTTCAAGATTATAAACCTTGTAAAATTCTTCTGCCGATGTCGCCGCGGTACCCGTCATGCCCGCAAGCTTTGCATAAAGTCGGAAATAATTTTGAAATGTAATGGTAGCAAATGTTCGCGATTCTTTCTGCACCGAAACGCCCTCTTTGGCCTCAATGGCTTGATGCAATCCTTCCGACCATCGCCTTCCGGGCATAAGGCGGCCCGTAAATTCATCAACGATAATCACTTCTCCGTTCTTCACCACATAATCGCGATCGCGGACAAAGAGCGCTTGCGCGCGCAACGCCTGCTCAAGATGATGAACATAGTGCATGCCCTTTTCGGTATAGATATCAGAAATACCGAGCATGCGTTCTACTTTTTCAATACCGGCCTCGGTAATCGTCGCCGACTTGAGTTTTTCGTCAACATTGTAATCAATGTTTTCCTTGAGATGCGGCGTCATGCGCGAAAATGTTTTATAGAGCTCTGCCGATTCTTCAGCGGGCGCGGAAATAATCAGGGGGGTACGCGCTTCATCAATCAATATAGAATCCACCTCGTCAACAATAGCAAAATAATGAGAATGAGCTTGGACTATTTGGTCAGAGTTGTATGCCATATTGTCGCGCAAATAATCAAATCCGAATTCGTTGTTCGTGCCATACGTAATGTCCGCCGCGTATGCCTCTTTGCGGCTGCACGGGCGGAGAAATTCGTGGATTACTTTAAAAACTCCGCTCGTATCACGCTCTTTATCAAGTATTTCTTCGGAATGTAGCGAATCATATAAATAACTCGCATCGTGATTAATGCAACCAACCGAGAGTCCGAGCGCATGATAGATCTGCCCCATCCAAACCGCGTCTCTCCGCGCGAGGTAATCATTGACCGTAACAAGGTGAACCCCTTTGCCCAAAAGCGCGTTCAAATACGCGGGCAATGTCGCAACAAGCGTTTTCCCTTCGCCCGTTTTCATCTCCGCAATCTGCCCGCGATGTAATATAATCCCACCAATCAATTGCACGTCAAAGTGCCTCTGACCCAGCGTGCGTTTGGCGGATTCGCGAACTGCCGCAAATGCCTCGGGCAAAACCATATCCAGCGCGCCTTGGAGCAAAATGCCTGTTGCCTCCTCTTCAGCGATGCGTTTTTTAAACTCAGCGGTCTTAGCGCGAAGTTCCTCGTCTGAAAGTTTTGCAAATTCCTCTTCAAGAGAATTGATCTCACCAACAATCGGCTGCAAATTCTTAATGATGCGTTCATTTGGATCCCCAAAAATTTTCGTCAAAATACTCATAGAATTTATAAAATATATATTATTCCGCAAACACGGTATAATTATCCAATATATCGAATCTCTTCCTCAAGCTCAACGCCGTGCGCAGATTTTACTTTTGATTTGATTATTGAAATTAATTCTTTTACGTCTCGCGCGGTAGCGTTGCCGGTGTTGATAATAAAGTTTCCGTGCTTGAGCGATACCATCGCCCCGCCAACCCTCATTCCCTTGAGCCCAGCTGCATCAATCAGCTGCCCAGCCGAAATTGACAAGCCGGGCTTGTCATTTTTTGGGTTCTTAAAAATGCAACCAGCACACGGCGAACCAATATCTTGCGTTATGGTACGTTTTGTGCTGTATTCGCGCACCAACGCGGTGCTTTCGGCAGAATCGCGCGGAAAAAGTTTGAGTTCGGCACCAATAATAATCCGCTCCGGATGATCTTTGAAAATTGAGTGCCGGTAAGAAAAATTACAATCTTTGTTGTTCGTCTCGTGAATATTCAATTTACCATTTTCAATCTTCAATGAATTTTCAATGTTTAAATCATTGGAAACTGATTCGTTGATTGAAAATTGAAAATTGAAAATTGGACATTCTAAAATAGTTATAGTTTGAACAACGTCTTTCATTTCGGAACCATAACATCCCGCATTACCAACTATCGAGCCGCCGATAGTCCCCGGAATTCCAATCGCCCACTCAAACCCTCCGAGACCGCAGGTTGTCGCAAAATGCGCAACAGTAGCCATACTAGCTCCCGCCGCAACGTATAATACCTCGTCGCTGATCTTTTCCGTGTCGCGCATAAGCAACCGAATCACCAATCCCGGATATCCGTTATCGCTGACTAAAACATTAGAGCCCGACCCCAGAACCACAAAAGGTGTCGTGTGTGCTTTTGCCCACCTCACTGCTTCTTGCAACGCTTCTGCGTTCTGTATTTCACAAAAATACCGCGCCGGTCCGCCGATTTTAAAAACTGTGTAGGGCTTAAGCGATACACATTCATGAATGTTTATCATAACTATGTCCTTATGCTTGCCCACCACATTTGCTTCTCGGTGAGACTACCAAGGGTTTAACTCCAGAACTATGTCCTTATATGAGTGCCGGCTCGGTAGTCCCACAAAAAAGCAAATGGCTCAACTGCTCTATTATAATACAAAACCCCACACCGAAGCGAGGGGCTTTGTACAGACATAGTTTGGATTCCCAGCCTTTCGGCCAGAAACACACTCACATGGTCATATCCTAGCAAAACAGAACGCGCTTGTCAATCCCAGCGTGTGGATATCCTAAACGCCTGCTATAATAAAAATATCCATGAAAAAGGTGCTTTTTGTTATAACAAAATCAAATTGGGGCGGCGCACAGCGCTACGTGTATGATCTTGCCACGCATTTGCCAAAAGAAAAATTTGATCCGGTCGTTACGCTCGGAGGCAGTGAGGCGCTGAAAACGCGGCTCGAAGAAGCAGGCATCCGTACCATTTCCATACCATCGCTTGAGCGCGATGTTGGTTTTGTCAAAGAGCTTCAATCGCTCAAGAACCTCTGGAGTATTCTTCATCAAGAACATCCTGATATTCTTCATCTTAATAGCTCTAAGGCTGGAGGGCTTGGGTCTGTTGTTGCGGCATATTTCCGTTTCTACCTTAAATGCCAGCGATTGTTTGGTGTCTTTGTGCTAAAAAACAAAAAGGCGGCGGCGGACACTAACCACTATTCGCTTATCACCATTTTCACCGTTCACGGCTGGGCGTTTAATGAAGACCGGCATTTCGCCGTACGTTTCGTCATTCGACTACTGCAATGGATTACAGTGTGGTTCTGCGATTATGTTATCATTATCTCCAATCGCGATTTTCGCCAAGCGCTGCATCTGCCGTTGGTAAATCGTAAAAAATTTGTTTTAATTCCGTTGGGAATCCCACAAAACTCGATTTCGTTTCTCACAAAACACGCGGCGCGGAAAGCTCTTGCAGAAGCCATAAAAATTCCCGCAAGAAACCTTATCATCGTCATCGGCACCATCGCAGAGCTCACCAAAAACAAAGGATTGGAGTATTTCATTGAGGCAATTGCTAAACTTCCTCATTTCCCGGTAGACCAAAGTAATAAAACAAAAGCTGATAACCGACAACTACAAACAAAAAACTACTCGCCAGAACGTGAACATTCGGAACTGGATGTCAAACTAAAAACTATTATCATTGGAGAAGGCGAAGAACGAAAAAAACTCGAGATCCTCATCCAACGATATGGTCTTCAAGAAATCGTTTTTCTTGCCGGATTTATTCCCGATGCCGCGCAATACCTCAAAGCGTTTGATCTCTTTGTGCTCTCGTCACTCAAAGAAGGACTCCCGTATACCATCATTGAAGCAATGCATGCGGGCGTTCCGGTAATCGGGTCGCGCGTCGGTGGCATACCGGATCTTATTGAACAAGAAGGAACCGGCATCATCGTCCCGCCAAAAAATCCTCAAGCGCTTTCTGATGCCATCAAACGGCTCTTGGATGATGAAGCGCTCCGCAAAAAATTCGGCAAACAATCACAAAAGCGCGCCCAAGAAAGATTCTCTTTTGAAACTATGCTCTCGGCAACAATCCGGCTCTATAACGAAGTATAAAAAAACCCCAAGGCATATCTTGCCAAAGGGTCGCGTCGTGCGCTGTATTTTATGGAAACAGAACGGATACAATTTTTGCTGCTCTTTCTAACAAGTCAGTGTCGTGGCAGCTGACATCCTCTTCGCTCAATTTCTGAGATCGCAAAAGTTCTCTATTAAAATCCCGATCGGCCTTGATTGCCTGTATTGCGGCTCTCGCAAGCACATATAACGTCGCATCTTTGATTTGGGAAAGTACGCGTAAGTCCTCCTCAATCTGTGCATTCATGTCTTTAATGAAACAATATCCGCCATATCCACGAAAGTGATTGTAATCGAGCGTCATCCAACTCTGCCCAATGCGTCTATCAAGCCCGATGGCATTCAAAATTTTATGCTCATCCATCGGTGCGCCCAAAACCGCGCTATAGAGTGCTGCGCGTACGGCAGTTTGGTTGGCGAAACATACTTTGCGAGCTCCAAATTCATTACTGCAATATTTTACAAACTCTGCTTCTGTTGAAGTCATGGCAATATCCCCTCCGCGTTCTGAATGCGGCAAGAGAAAGAAAATAGATTTCGTATGGCATTCTGCGCCCGATGCTGCGCCAACGATCTGCCTATCGGGATACATAAAATCTTCCCACGCATTCGCTTCCGTCAAGAATTCTGGATTAAAAAGAATAAGGACATTATATTTTTGTGCAAATCGCTCGCAGGTTCCCGGCACAACCGTTGACCGTATTACAAAAACAGGCGATGGTTTTTTGTCCGCATACTTACTGATAACACGTTCTACGACGTTTGTATCACACGATCCGTCGCGCAATGAAGGTGTCGGCACGCAAACGAAAATAACATCGGCGCATGCGATATTGTCATGATACAACTTGCGACCATCAACGTCATAACAAAACAAATTTACCAATCTTCGATAACCTCGTTTTTCTTCATAATAACGGCGCATTTGTTCCCCTACCATCCCAAGTCCAACAATACCTATCTTCGGATTCTTCGGTTTTTCCATTGTCAATGTCCCGCTGTATCTTGCTTATCATACCACTAAAACACCGATATGTCGCGCCGCGGGTTTACAAAGTATAATAACTATTATGATATCGAGAGAATTTCGTAGCGAAAAAATATTGTGGTTTGCTATAGCAAGTTACGTTATTGTTATGGGCGTGCTTGTGGTACTGCGACATTATCAGTTCCAAACGCAAGCGTGGGATTTGGGATTATATACCCAAACACTCTGGAATACACTCCAAGGACGCATCATGCAAAATAGCATTGAAGAAATCCCGCAAAACCTCGCTGTCCACATGAATCCGGTTATGTTTCTGCTCGTACCGCTGTATGCGCTCTTTCCGACACCCTACGCGCTGCTTATACTCCAAACGCTAATCATTGCTTTAGGGTCTTGGCCGCTTTATCTTCTTTCGCGCTATATTCTTCAAGAAAAATTTCTTTCGCTCGTCATTGCGATTAGTTATCTGCTCTATCCCGGAACGCAGTGGGTCAACTGGTTTGATTTTCATCCCATTGCGTTTCTCCCAACATTCTTTTTTGCCGGCGTGTATTGTGCGCTGCAAAACCGTTGGCGCTGGGCAATACTATTTTTAGCGCTTGCCGCGAGCACAAAAGAGGATGCGATATTATTGGTGGCAGTCGCGGGATTGTGGTTTGCGCTCTCACAATGGCGCTGGCGTACGGGAATTTCCATATTCTCGGTTAGCATCGTATATTTCCTTATCTCTGTTTTGATTATTATGCCGTGGCTTGGCGGCGGGCTTTTGCGCGTTGACCGCTATGCAAACTTAGGAAACTCCCCGGCCGAGATAGCGCAAACATTTCTGTTTCATCCGTTGCGCGTCCTAGAAACAATAACCGAAACGCAAAAATTATTGTATGTATTCTGGCTTTTGGCGCCATTGCTTTTTTTGCCTCTTTTGGGAAAATGGGCAATTTTGCTCTTCATTCCTGGGGTTTTAGAAAATATTCTTACCTATTATCCTGCTCAATTTTCAGGTGAAGCCCAATATGATGCGATGGTTATCCCGGGAATATTTTTAGCAACAATCTATGGAACGCGAACGCTCGTGAAGCGCTTTCCATTGCGTTATACAACGATTGGATATGCAATTTTGTGCGCTGGCATTGTTTCTTTTTTGGTGCGCGCCCCATTAAGCCCGAAATTTCTTTCTTACAACGCTGAACTATTCAAATCAAACATCCATCAAAAAGCATATCTCGCGATGATACGCAAAGTTCCACCGAATGTTTCTGTTACCGCGCATACGAACCTTGTCCCGCATCTTGCAAACCGAAAATACGTTTATATGTTAGGTTACGAACCATTTATGCCGGACTATGTGCTTGCAGACGGTGCGGATTATTTTGGATTTGGCAGCCCAGAAGCATTTCAAAACCATATCCAAAGGTACGCGGATTCAGGACAATACACAGCAGAAATACTAGATGAGCGATACTACATACTGAAGAAAATTACTGCCCCTGCAGTGCGTTGAGTTGCGCTTGAAGCGCTTGGAGTTGTTCGAGAAGTTGTTGAACGCTTTGAGATTGAGAAGCTGCCGGGGAAACACCGGGTGTCGCCACGCTTTGCGTGAAGTCACCTGGTGTTAAGGAAGCAGATGAACCAAACAGCTCCTGCAGTTTAGCTCGGGTCTTGGGGCCTACAAAGCCATAGCCAGGGTCGCCTGGTTGCGCAAGACCGTGTTTTTGTTGGAATTTCTGGACAGCTTTTTGGGTTGCGGGGCCGAAGTGTTCAGTTTCGTTGCCTGTGGATCCTGCTCCTGAAGATGATACTTGGGTTTCGGAATCGCCGTTGAGAAGTTGTTGGAGACGCTTGACGTCTTCACCTTTGTTGCCGATGGTTAATGCTCTGTTGAATACGGGAGATACTGCTTGCACTTCGGGTGAAGGGGTTGCGGAAGGAGTGGGTAGCGTCGGTGTTGTTGATGCTGGAATTCCCGCAAGCGCATTAAGCGCTGCGCGGGTCTTGGGACCTACGATACCAACAAGTTCAAGGCCGTTCTTTTCCTGAAATTTCTTTACTGCTCGTTCTGTTGCGAGACCAAAGTATTCGGTTTCGTTGCCCGGAGAGCCGGCGCCTGAAGATGATACTTGGGTAGCTGTGTCAGAGTTGAGAAGCTGCTGCAGTGCTTTGACATCCGCGTGGCGCATGCCTACCGAGAGGGTGCGGTTGAATGCGGGAGAAACCAACTGCGCTACCGGTGATGGTTGGGCTGCGGGAGAAGGAGTTGCAGGCGCTGCGGGAGATACAGTTGGAGTAGCTGGAGTTGCAGGGGTTGCGGATGGCGCGGATGATCCCCCGCCCCCGCCTCCTCCTCCGCCACCTCCAGTAGGATTAATGGTGTCACAAACACTGGAACTCACCGTAACTACTGCGGTCGCATCGGCAGCACCTGCGGGATTAGAAAGAAACACCGAACTCTCGCCAGCGCTGCACTGTATATCAATCAACACAGAACCAACTGCAGGAATTTCAAATCCTCTCCGACTGCTATTTACCACTTTCAGCAGTGATCCGGCCGCCATTTCTACCGAAAAAGTTGTGGCACCGACTGTAATTGATTGCACCAAAACACTACTCCCTTGCACCACCAAACTGGTTCCGTTAACACTAAGAATTACGCTGGTGCCTAATGTTGCGTCATTATACGCCGCAAACACAAACGTTGGTAGAAGCAAAAGACCTAAGAGAAATTGTAGGGTTTTTTTCATAAATAATTTGTTAGCTAAAAGCCCTACATCGCTTATTTGCATGTCCCGTTCTCGACACGGAGAATTCCACTAAGAGTATCTGCCGTTGTCGTTGCATAGATGCGCACAGCCGCGCCACTTACCGTCCGGAGCTCAATACAAGAACCCACATTAGTGCCCGTGGAAAAAAGAGATAACGTTGTTGTTGCAGAACCAGTAGCGCCAAGTTCTGCGTATGGAGTGCTGGAAGCTCCGGACGTTATTTTCCCTGAGGCATTGAAGTTGCCGATCACCGTTGACGATGCGCTTGCAATAAGATTACCCCCTACGGTAAGAGAATTGGTTGTTGAAGCATTGCCGGTAAGAACGATAGCATCTCCTGCGACGTCGCCCAACGTTACATTGCCATAGGTTGTTAGAGCTCCCGTAAAAAGTGATGTTGAGGATGCGCGAAGTTGGCCGGAGGTTGTAAGGTCGCCAACAACTGTCGATGATGCAGTAGAAACAAAACCAGCAATACCAGCATTAATGGTAAGAACATCCGCCGCTGCATCTCCGAGCGTCATATTGCCATATGTAGTCACGACACCACCTATTTGCAACGTGCTTGATCCAAACAGCCCTCCACCAGAATCAATATAAAGCAAATCAGAACTACCCGAATTCCGTACATTCAACAAATGCGCGGTCTGGCTGTTTCTCGCAACAAGCGTTAAAGGAATTGCCACTGTAGAAGTTGCTTCAAGCGTTAATATAGACAACCCTTGTTGTGTTGTCGTACCAAACGTCATATAGTAATTCAAATCAGCAAGCTGTAATCTCGGCGCGCTTAACGTCAGACCACTGGTAGAGGTGCCAACAGTAAACCAGCTAGTTCCATCAGACATTCGAAGTACAGCGCTGCCAGAGTTGTAATAAACAAGCCCCGCAGCGGCAGTAGGATCGGAGGTTAGTGGAGAAAACAACAAACTTTTCGCAACGGTATTTGCGGCTCCTAATCCAAGGCCGCTTCCAAGCGCAAGAGCTCCAGCCGAAGTGGTTGTTGCAAAGCCATTAACATAAAAATTGCCACCTACCGTAAGAGAGTTCGTCGTTGATGCATTGCCGGTTATCGTGATAACATCGCTCGCTGCGTTACCAAGAGTGACTGCGCCGTTGAGCGTTGTAGCGTCATCAGCATTCAATGTCCCGCCTGTTGTAATATTTGTGCTAATCGTTGTTGCTGCATAGGTCAACAACGCAACGCCTAACGTTGCAACAATACTTGCTGTTGCAACTGAAACCAATCTGCTCGCATGGAGTTTTCTCATATGAAGGAAAGGTATTTATAAGCTAATAAAAAAAACTAATATTATAGACAGAGCTTTAGAGGGGTCGACAACCCTTTCCTTCATTATGTGCTTGCTGTCTTGCGAACGCAAATAGAGCGCCTGTGGATAACTAAAACAATTTCTTTATGCCAAAAATTGCTCTCCGAAAGCTTGTTCTCCTTCTAGGAGATGTCGCGTTGCTCTATGCAAGCTTGGGGCTTACGCTTTTTTTTCGTTATCGTCTCCCTTTTTTTCCTGCCAGTCCCATCAATGATGTATGGGAACTCCATAAATGGCCTTTTTTCTTGGTATATGTGCTCTGGATTGTAATTTTTTATAGCGCTGGGATGTACGATTGGGAACATTTTACCGCGCGACGCATGCATGCCCTTCAGATAGTATTGCGCCCATTAATAGTAGGAACCGCTTTTGCGGTCCTCCTTTTTTATTTTATCCCGGCGCTTACTATTACACCAAAAACAAATCTTCTCATCGATTCGGCGATCGCATTCGCGCTTATTTCCTTATGGCGCCTTGTATTTATGGAAATATCGTCCCGTGCATCTAAAATAAATGTCCTTTTTCTCGGGTCAACGGCCGAGACACAAAAATTCTCAAAGCGCCTAGCTCAAAGTCCATCATTGGGGTATCACATGGTAAACACAATACATCTCGGTCAATTTGATCATGGTAATGTAAAAAGCATCATTAAAGAATCGAATGTGGATATCGTGGTTATTGAACCATCGGTACTTGCTAATCAAGAACTGGTAAGGGCATTTTATGAAATATTGCCCATGGGAGTCAGCGTTATCAGTTTTCCGGAATTTTACGAATCGGTAACAGGTAAAATACCAGTGTCCATTATCAATGAGACATGGTTCCTGGAAAATCTTATTGAAATCAACAAACGGACATTTGAAATTATAAAACGCGTATTGGACATCGCGGTTGCCTCATTGCTTCTCGTTCCAGCATTCGTTATATTGCCATTAGTTGCCATCGCCATTGTTATTGATTCCCGAGGGCCCATTTTTTACTACCAGAAGCGAACTGGAAAAGGAGGTAAGCCATTTCATTTCATTAAATTTCGCTCCATGATTGAAGGTGCGGACGCGCTTGATGGCAAAAAAGGCAACGGTGACGATGCCCGCCATACAAGGGTTGGCAAGTTTTTGCGTAAAACATATCTTGACGAGTTGCCTCAAATTATCAATGTGTTCAAGGGCGAAATGTCTTTTGTTGGACCGCGTCCGGAGCGGCCAGAATACGTCGCAGAGCTTAAAAAACAAATACCGTTTTACGAAATTCGGCTTCTCGTAAAGCCGGGTATTACTGGATTAGCGCAAATTAATATGGCAAACGACGCATCCGTGGAAGACGCGCCGGAAAAACTACAATATGACCTTTTTTACATAAAAAACCGTTCTTTACTTACCGATCTCGCAATCATGCTCAAAACAGTCACCATTCTTGCCCGCAGGACAGGGAGGTAATAATTAAGCAAATCAAGAGAATTTTGGATTGCACGGATATTTTTCTGCTGAAAAATTCCTCGTGCTCGCGCCAGTCGCGCTCGCAAGGCAATCCAAAATTCCTTGATTTGCTTCACAAAATATTACTTTCCGAAGCCGAGATCTTTCAAAAATTGTTCGACGTCGTCTTTCCATTCGCTGTTACGTGCGATGGCAGCATTTAGCGTTTCTCCTGCATCTTGTTGCCGTCCTACAATAAGGTAGATTTTCGCGAGCTCGGTATAGTTACCCAAATCAGACAAATCATTTGCTAGTAGCGCCTTGCGAACACCGATTAAGCGGTCAATGTAAAATTGCGCGCGAGTCGTGTTACCTTCGCCGCGAAAACGATCTGCCATCTGGGCATAGGCGCGCGCCAAAAAGACCTCTGGAACATCGCTTGTGTCATAATGCTTCAGAAACAAAGCGTCGGCTTTATCTTGGTCCCCATTCAAAATATAGCCGATGGCGAGATTAATCTGCGCTTGATTAAAGTCAGGAGCAAGCGCATACGCTTCTTCAAAAGCGCGGATCGCATCCTCAAGTGATCCCCGCTTCATATAAGCATCAGCGAGCTCAAAATACAGTTGTTGTTTTTTGGGGGCAATAACAATTGCTTGATTGAGTATCGCTATCGCTTTATCAAACATTCCAACGTTTTGATATAAATTCCCCAAAAAGAGATACGCTCTTGGGTCTTGAGGGTGTTCTGCAACATTTTCTTCTGCAACCTCAATGGCGCGCTGCAACACGCTATCCTTAAGTTTGGAATCTACGTTTTGCATACCTCCCGCCATGAGCGCAAAACGCACAAATTGTTCAGTCGCCTCCGACCGCCCCAACGGGCCAGACGAAAGCGCTTTTTGGTAATGCAAAAACGCGGTATTGATATCCCCTCCTTTGAGCCCCTCAAGCAAACTTCGATTAGCGCTATACGCTCTTGCGTTTACTCCATAAACAGCGCTTGCGGCAAAAATGCCAAGAATAACCAACGCAAAAGGAGCATACATTAATATTTGTCGGCGAGGTGCGGGGGCAGCAATGGGCAACTCCCCGTGCGCTTGCGCAAATGCAAAAATAGCAAATAAACTTACATAGGTTGCTATCTGATCAAAAACAAAAAGATTTTGAACAAAATATACCGCGAGCGTCACAAAAAATATTAAAAATCCGTAAAAAGAAATTGTGTTGTTTCGATATCCTTGCCACAAATAATATGACGCAAACACCAGCATGCCCACAAAAGAAAGAAGCCCGAGAACGCCTGCATTAATCAGCCAGTCAAGAATAATATTATGCGAACGGTCAAACCACGGTTCTTGCCGCCAGAGCTCCGGATTAAAATATTTTGCAAAGACAATATTATAATTTTCCGGTCCCCATCCTAAAATCGGGTGTTCCTTAAAACCTTCCCATCCCATTGCCCAAATCTTAAAACGAGATTCGATAGTGCGTTCTTGTAATGAAAGAGAGGTTAAACGTGAAAGCACAGAATTTTCCCGAATAAACGAAGAATCTTTTAAAACCCATATAGTTGTGGCCGATAGCGCAATGAAAACCAAAAAAACACTTACGCCAATGCGCGCATTTTTGCGAAACGGCGAAGGCGGAGCAAAGATAAGATATAAAATGCCGCCCAAGAAAACGCCACCCAAGAGCGCAATGGTCGCGCCGCGCGTCGCGGTAAAATAAATAATCGTAAGAGTAAAAAGTATTGATATACCGAGCAATAATCGCACAAATAAAAACCGATATTCAAAAAATAAAAAGAGGGAAAACGCAAGAATAAAAATCAAGTAAGCCGCAAGATATGTCGGATTACCTATAGTGCCGTCAACGCGTTGCCCTCCTTGGGGCGATGCCAAATATCCAAAACGCTGAAAAAGTGCATAGAAATTTTCTACTAAACCCGCGACAACAAAAAGAGAAAAAAAGATTGCCCAATCGCTTTTTGTAAACACAGACCCGAGCACCACAAAATACGCCGCAAGATGCAAATATGCCACAAGCCCCTCCATGCGCTCGAAATTTGACCAAAAACTACGGAGAAAACTTTCTCCAAAAACGCTTGCGAGCGTTACAACAGCGAGCCATCCGATTACCGACCAAAAAAGCGCAGTACGGCGCGGGCGATACTCAGGATAAAAAATGGCGAGAAAAACCCACGCAAAAAATACAATCTCAACAATCGTACGAAATATAAACGCTTTTCCCGTAATATACGGAAAAAAAAGCGACCGAGAAACATAGAGTGGAATAAACGGGACCAAAAAAAGCCCTCCCTTGATAATCCAAATACATACTTTTTTATAGATATCCATAAACGCTATAGTAGCGTGTACGAGCAAAAAACACAAAATGTCCAACCTCTGAGGGTTGGATAAATAGAACTTTTAATCTCCAATCAAATCCCAGGAAAGCGGGGTTCCGGATTCGATATCTTGCGATGCAACTTTTCCAAGAACCTCGTCATAATGCTTCGTGTGAAGACCGAACGCGGGTCGGATCGTTCGGACATTTTCTTTCGTGAATATATCCCCTTTTCTTATATCTTTCGTTACAAAGAGGGATCTCCGCCACCGGAGATTATACTTTTCTATATCGTTGCGGGGACCATAAAACGGCGCTCCAAGCGCGCGCTTATAACGCACCTCGTCAATTGAATGTTCTTTTCTTCCGCGCAAAATATCAATCATATCTTTAAGTTCTTGTGGTTCTAAAGAAAACTGGGCGTCCGGACCTCCGAGATTGCGATCCAAAATAATATGTTTTTCTATAATCGCCGCTCCGGCACGAGCCGCCATTAATGGAACATCAATACCCCCGGAGTTATCAGAAAATCCGACTACCACATCAAAGCGTTTTGCAATGTCCTCAATCGTCGCTAAGTTTGCGTGTTCTTCATCTGCTTCTCTTTTATAATCAGTAATACAATAAAGTATCGCGATTTCGCCGGAACCATGTTCACGAAGTATTGAAACCGCGCGCTCTATTTCATCAAGCGATGCATATCCTACCGACATAATCACCGGCTTTTTTGTGCGTGCCACCTTTTTTAGCAAAATTTCATCGGTCGCCTCATACGAAGCAATTTTGTAGCACGGAACATTCATTGCTTCCAAAAAATCAACTGCTGTTACATCAAATGGGGTGGAAAATAAAATAATGCCCAACTCGTCGGCAAGCTTCTTTAGCTTCGGCTGCCAATCCCACGGTGTATAGGCGGTTTGATAAAGCCCGTACAGTGTTTTGCCTTTCCACAGTTCCGGATTGTCGTTATCAGTTTCCCCGACTCGGAACCATCCTTTATCTGAATTCAAAGTAATAGTGTCTGGAGTATATGTTTGTAGCTTCACCGCATCAGCTCCCGCTTCCTTTGCTACTCGCACCAACGCCTTGGCCTCTTCATATTTCTGGCGGTGATTTCCCGAAATTTCCGCAACCACAAAAACCTGTTTTCCTTCACCGACTTCTCTTTCCTGAATTTGTATTAAGTTTGTCATATGAAAATTTCCTCTTTGTAAAACACTATGATGGTAACAAATTTCATTATATAAATAAACCCGCGTTAGCGGGTTTTTGTCATCTCGATGCACGGATGACCTTCGTACTCTGTTTTATTAGTTTTTTGATATCCTGCTTTTGCAAAAGATCCAGCAGATCCTGCATTATCCGGCTTGATATGGGCATACAAAGTAGTAACCAATGGATGGTTTGAAAAAACAACAGTCGCCGTACGTTGGAGCGCCTCCGATCCAAATCCTTTCCCCCGGTATTTTCGCGAAAACGAGATACCGACTTCTGCGAATGTGCTCGCATCATCAAAATCATAATGAATTTGTCCAGCCGGCACTCCTTCTGCTTCTGCAACAAAAAGTTCGCGGTTCGAATTCGCGAGCAATCGTGACATCCATGCTTGATGCGTCTCAAAAGGAATTGGGTCGGTACTCCACGATGCTGCTCGAACCGATTCTTCGTTGCGTAGATTGAACAAAAAATCGCTGTCTGTAATCATTGCTTTCCTCAAGCGCAAAAAAGAAAATTGATATTTTCCGGCTTCGATATCCTGTACTCCTTTTTGTTCGGCGGCAACAATTTCCTGCATGTGTCTTGTTTTGTATGCGCTATCAATGGTTTTTTTCCATTCATCTTTCGCATGAATACAAAGCACCTCTTCCGCAGACTCCAAAACAATATCTCCTGAATTCAATAATTCAGTAAGACATGAAAGCGGCTGGGCATGCACAATCATTGCGCGGACGCGATCCAGATGCCACCTATTAGAAAAAATCATCACACGATGCCAACCGCGTTTTTTCATCAAAACAATCAACGCTTGTAATTGCTCATAGGTTGAATTTGATTCTGTTTCTTGAAGAATACGATCGTGTGATACGCCTAATTCTTCAAGTTCATGCGCCATTACAACGGCAACCGGCGGAGCTCCTTTGTCCACAAGCTTTCCTGCGCTTCCAGAAACAATAATTATTGGCGCGGTGTTTGTATCTTGGAAAGTTTTTAAAAGATATGGCGCCGCACAAACGCGTAACCGATCACCAAATGCGTTTTTTTGATCACGCTCTTCAAAATTCGTCGTGCGCCAAGAACCGTCGACGTTTTGTACTAGCCGTCCTCCCAAAACAAAAATAGCATCAAATCTTTTCATAATTTTTCCTCTGCACACCGCGTTAACGATAACCGCAACTCGGAAAACTCTTCTTGAGAATATGTATCATGCGTTGCAGGATTTTCTGGATTAAATAAGGTATTTGCAATCACAATAAGTCCGCTGTTTTCTTCAAGAACTTCGTAGCTATGAAGAATATATGGATGCATCCATAAACCAAATCCGGGCTTTAAAATCCATTCTTTTCGATTACCATATACATCATCGCACCACCATCGCAACCTTCCTTCTAGTCCAAAAACAAATTCTTCGCGCACTCGATGAAACTCAGTCCCCCCAATGCTTCCCTTTTTAAATCCTCGTGAAATATACATGCGTAAACCTCGAATATCTTCTGGAACACGCGCAAGCTCGTTTGCAACATAGTTAAAATAGTGCGACATAATTATTTCGATGGGGAGCGCAAACGCTACGGACAACTCTCCGCCTGATTTTGTTTTCCAAGGTCCTCGTGCATGAAATTCAACAACCGTATCAACCGTTGGATACATCGGCATTCTCTCGTCTACTTTCTTCTATATCCTATATACTTATACAGCACGCGGGTTATTTTGTCAACGTTTTTGGGTAATGTGCAAGCACATATGGCGGTTTTCCCTACAATGGGGAAATGGCTATATCTATGGCAAAAACAATTAAAGAGGAGCGTCTACGATGGGTCCTACCCGTCATTAAAAAAGAGATAAAAGTAGCTGATGCGGCAAAAGTGTGCCCGTATAGCAAGCGAAGTCTTGAACGCTGGGTTGCTGCCTACAGACACAATGGAGAAAATGGACTTGAGCCGAAGTCAACTGCACGAAAAACGCAGCAGAACGAAACCCCAATTTGGATCAAAGAGCGTATCATTGAACTGCGGAAAGAAACCAAAAAATGCGCCTTGAAACTGCATTGGCACATGAAAAAAGAGGGATGCGTTGTTCCCTCACGAACCATTGGCGAGATATTGAAGCGAGAAGGGTTAGTGCGAAAATACCGAATCAAGCGCGTGAAATACAAATACATCAAAGCAGCCATTAAAGCTGGCGAATGTGTTGAAATTGACGTGAAGTATGTGCCGGGAATGATTGTGGGGCGCCAATTTTTCCAATATACCGCTGTTGATCGCGCTTCACGCTGGCGGCATCTAGAAATCTATGATGAACAAGTAAACCATCATAGCGTTTTGTTTCTTGAAGAAGTGATCCGGAGAGCTCCATTTACTATTCTTTCCATTAAAACCGACAATCATGCCACCTTTACGAACTACTACACCGGCACAAACAAAAGAAGCGATCTTCTGGTAAAGTCGCTTCATACCTTGGATGTTGCGTGCCGAGAACGAAACATCAAACATTACTTGATTGATCCGGGGAAACCGGCACAAAATGGCACCGTGGAACGCAGCCATCGCGAAGATCAAGAAAAACTGTATGATCAATATTCCTTCAATTCAGAAAAGGACTTGCGATACCATGTCAGGTTATGGAATATGTATTACAATGACCTTGAACACTGCGGATTGAATGGAAAAACCCCAAATGAATTTCTCGCAAATTATCAACTAATCAATCCGCCAAATGTGCTTGCCTAAAACATTTGCGCAACCATCAGCATATTGGAAGAAAGGTTATGCTTTGACAAAAATTGCTGAAATACGTCGCCGCGGATATCCCATTCATCAATCAATATTTGTTTCAAAAAGGGCTCGTTATCGAGAGAAAATTCCCCTGCAAGAACTTTTTTGCGTACCAGCTCCGCATCCAGCTTTCCAGGAGTACGCACATAAATTACCCTAAAACCACATCGTTGAAAAAGAATCCGAAGCGATACCGGATGAAAATAATTTAAATGTTCGGCATCCATGTTATCGGAAACTTCGCGCAATACCTCGATATCAAATCCCTTTATATTGGGGCATGTAATCATCATAACGCCGCCCGGCGAAAGTGCTTTGTGGCAAGAGCGCAAGAAGTCTTCCGGAGAAAACAAGTGCTCAATTACCTCAAAGTTGGTAATAACATTAATTTCTCTCTCTAATGCCGCTTCTTCAATCGGTTTATTTATCACTTCCAGTCCGCGTTTTTTACAGGTCTCGGCAAGGGACGTTGTTGGTTCTATGGCGATAACTCTATCAAAAAGATTGAGTTTTTTAACTTCTTCACAAAATGTCCCAAACCCCGCTCCAACATCGACGAGAGTGTTGGTTTCAATACGATGTTGTGTGCACAATCGCTTCACCAGCTCTGCGCGGGGCTTAAAAATTTTTTCTCTGCGCGCCGATTCTGACGCAGGAAAAATAACATTGTTCCAAAAATTGTAATAACTTTCTGGATTTTCATAGTAATCGTTTAGCATCTCCGGCGTAGGACGAGGATTGACGAAAACGGTTTCGCAATTATCGCACATAACATAGGTAATTTTATATTTATGACCCCATTTTTTGTAATTCTGTTTGCCACATGCAGGACACGAAACATCTACAAATTGATCCTTTTGATCCATCAATTTTTCTACATCGCGCTCATATAAACGCCGGGCTTCTGCCGCATATTGATCGGAACGAATTTCATTTTCACGCAATGAATCTGTTTTGTTGCTCATAGTTTTATTTTTTATATTTTGTTTGTTGTTCCTCCGACAAATGAACTTTGCCATAAGAAGAGGCTTCACCACAAATAGTATCTTTCCACCATTCCCCGTCTTTTATCCACCACACTCTTGGATCACGGAATGTATCGCATATACGATCAAATTCTGCCTCTGTCATACCAACATACACAAGCCATCGTTCCAAATCGCGGCGTGGCTTTATGTGATCATATTTTTTAACCATTGCAATCCCTTCTTCGCGCATCATATGCCCCGCGCGAATATCCTTGCACGCATGATCCGTCCCACGCCCATAGCCAAATTTAATAAATTTTAAATAGTCGTGAATGCCGTTTTCGTGCATATCATCGAGGTTAGAAAAATTGCGATAGGTCCGCTCAAAGGGAGTTTCGGCCGGCTTCCAATTGTATAATTTTTTAACCAACTCAACGTGTACATTTGCGTCCCACGGAATAAAGTTTCCCAAGTATATCCCGCGCATGCCGACTTTCATAAGTTCCTCATCCGATGGAAACTGCCACAGCGCTAAATCCTGCGGGCAGAGACCTTCTTTCAACTCGGACCTTCCGAATTCTTCAAGACCTTCGTCAGTAAAATTATTCCAGTCAAATCCGTGCTGTGCGTGTTCTAAGCGAAACCGCTTCGTATATTCCACGCGATCCTTGAGAGAAAACATTCCGCTTAGATCAAGCGATCCATGCTCTCCCCAGACAACAAGCGGAATATTGAATTTGATTGCGATCTTCGGAGGGACCGTCTCAATCCCGGCATGGTTGTGCCAATTCATGTCGCCGTGAATTTTAAACGCAATGCGGTTTAACTTTTTAAGCGTCTCAACCGAGGGGCGGACAATAATATGATCGCAATCAAATACTTCGCGCATGCGTTCAAGATTATATTCTCCTTCGGGCAAGTAGTTGTTGCCGTGGTACGTAACCAGCAACGGTCGTAACCCCACCTTGATAACATAGTGAACTTGAAAATAACTGTCTTTGCCTCCGCTTACCGGAACAATACAATCATAGTTTGATCCGTCCCTGTTTCGGTATTCTTCCGCGATGTTTTTAAACATCGTCTTGCGCTCATTCCAATTTATTTTTTTGGCATCCTCGTGAACACGGCATCCACTACAAATACCGTTCTCGTCAAAAACAAGACGAAATGCCGAAGCCGACGGATATACGCATTTTGTGCAGTAATGAACCATTTTGTTATCTTGCCTTATTATAAGCGCACATCAATTCCCGCTTCGGCCATATGCTTTTTTGCCTGACGAGTGCTTTGTTCGGTAAAGTGAAAAATATTCGCGGCAGAAACCGCGGAGGCTCCCGCGCGCACGCCGTCAACAAGGTGCTCCCATTTTCCCACCCCACCCAAGGCGATTACCGGAATCGTTACCGCGCTCGCCACGCATCGAATCAGCGATAAATCGTATCCGGAAAGTCTTCCGTCTTGATCAATTGAATTCAGCAAAATCTCTCCTGCTCCAAGGATTTCCGCTTGTTGCACCCATTCTACCACATTCAACCCCGTTGCTTCTTTGCCATGATCAATAAAAACTTCATGACCTCCCGCGTTGTTTCGTTTCGCATCAATAGACACAACGATTGCCTGGTTTCCGAACCGCTCAGCGGCTTTTGCGATAAGCTGCGGAGTGCGTACCGCCTGCGTATTAATCGCTATCTTGTCGGCGCCGCTTAAAAACAATTCTCGCATCTGATCGATAGTTCGAACTCCGCCCCCCACCGTAAGCGGCAAAAAACAAGTTTTTGCGGAATTTTTTACAATTTCAATAAGCGAAGAAAGCTCGGGAAAAACGGAATCTTTCCTTACTAAATCGGTATATTCGCACGAGGTACTAATATCCAAAAAAATAATCTCGTCTGCCGCCCACGCATTGAAAAACTGAATCGCAATCTGGGGACTTCCGACAATTTGATAATCATGAAAACCCACGCTTTTTACGAGCTGGCCATTTTGCAAAAGAAGCGAAACAATAAGGCGTTTTTTGAGCATTATGCTTTAAGAAAATTTTCCAACACCATTAAGCCGTTTTTCTGGCTTTTTTCTGGATGAAACTGAACGCCAAATATATTATCTTTGCGCACCGCCGCAACAAAACATTCGCCGTAATCACACCACGCTGCAACCGTTGAGGTATCATCAGGAACAAAATGGTAGCTGTGAACAAAATAAAAAACATTTTGATCAACTCCATCAAAAAGAACCTTCCCTGCTTCTGTCGGATACGCATCATTCCATCCTACATGGGGAATGCGAAATTCTTTTTCCGGTACTTGAAAGCTGCGCACGGCCCCCGGAATCAATCCTAAACCTTCTGTTTTAACGTGTTCTTCGCCTATCGATGCTAACATTTGCATCCCTAAACAAATTCCCAAAAACGGCTTTTTGTTCTCCAATACTTCGCGTTTTAATATTTCAACAAAACCGGATGCTTTTAGATTTTTCATTCCGTCAGGAAAGGCTCCAACGCCCGGCAAAATAATATGACTTGCGTTTTTGAGATCTTCGGGGTCTTTAGAAATAACCGCGTCTGCTTTGAGTACGCGCAGAGCATTTTGAACCGAAAACAAATTCCCCATTCCGTAATCAATAATGACAACCATAGATTTATCGATGAATTCTTTTTTCTTTCGGTAGTCCTGATCCGTAGTATTGATATCGCTTGACAAGATTCCCTTCGTTATCATGAAACAAATTTCCTTGCGTATCGGTTTCAAAAATTGCTTTGTTAGTAAACGAATCAACAATGTGGGAAAACTCTTCCTCTTTCATTCCAAAAAATTCCAAAAACTCCGCAATTCCCTTCTTGGGCAATTTACCGTCATATTTTTGTACCGTAGCGACGGCCTCTTCACGCATCATCCGGCCATTCCGTACATCCAAACACGCATGGTCCGTGGCACGCCCAAAACCGAATTTTACAAACTTCATGTAATCATGAACTGCCACCAAGTTATCATCAAGATTCTCATAATTCGTATATGTCCCTTCCACCGGGCCATCCTTCTTTGCCGAAAACCCGTGCTTTTGCATCAACTCAATTTGGGAACGCGCATCCCACAAAAAATAATATCCCAAAAATACACTTGTAATTCCTGCTGTTTTTAATTCTTCGTCATTCGGATACATGTATGCGACAAGATCTTCTTTCGTAATGCCGTCAACTCCGATCATATCGTCCACACGATGTCCCAAAAGACCACCGAATTCTTCAAGCCACCGACGATCTAAAACGCTTTTCATACGCGCAGCTTTTGGCCCGCCGTATTCGAGTTGAGAATTTTCCCCCCAGATGATAAGGGGAATTTTTTGCTGGACAGCAACCCGAACCGGAAATGTAAAAATGCCTAAATGATTCGGCCATTCGTGGTCTCCAACTCTTCGAAATCCCTCAAGACACATTTTTTTATAGGCCTCTGGATTTTTTTGAAGCTCCACGAGATCAACACCGAATGCGGATTTAATGTTATCGAGATTTTTTCTGCCCAACGGGGTGCGCTTCGTGGCTTCAAAACAAACCAAAAGCGGATTCATGCCGTATACTTTCCTGACCATATACGCTTGGTAGTGGCTATCTTTGCCTCCGCTGGCCGGGACAATACAATCGTAATTGTTTCCGTTTTTTCCCCTGTATTTATCAAGAAGTTCCTCAAATTCTTTTTTGCGCAGAGCCCAATCAATTGATTTTTTAAGCTCCGTCGAACGGCACGCGTCACATACTCCCATGTCATCAAAAAAAAGATCGGGCTTGGTATTTGGCATCACACAATTGTTGCAATACTGGAACGTCATTGTTTTTCTAATAAAAACATCTGACTGCTGTTTTGGCTTCCGACCATCGGTAACATTTTTTCTTTCACCACAGAAAGACTTGGAAACAGCTCTTGATACATCGCTGAAAAATCTCGTTTCCACAAAAATCCCTTCTTTCCCCGATATTCAATGTCCGTTGGCTCATCGGCAAAATATTCCAAGCCCCAAACGAAATTTTTCGATACACGAACAATTTCGCCCATTGCTTTCGGCAAATTTCCCGGCGCAATATGAATCAACACTCCCGATGTGTATACCAAATTAAAATAATTATCCCGAAACGGCAAATCGAAAGCTGATCCTTTGATAATATCTACTTCGGGATGCAATTTTTTTGCTTGGCTCACCGCATAATCGTTGATTTCCACTCCCAAAAGATTTTTAAATCCCATTCGTTGCAATGCGCCAAGCTGCAAACCGATATTGGCGCCGACTTCCAGAATCTTTGCGTTGCGGTCCAGTGCCCCAAAAAATTCTTCATTAAGAGCGCTTCGCGTTATTCCGTAATCTTTTTCATAGAGCGCATCGAGTTCTGCCACCGATTGCGGATTTCGATCAACATACGCATTTCCAAAATCTCCCGACCATAGTTCAATTTGTTGTGTGTTTTTTATCATTATAGTATTATATGCGCGCCTCGATTCCTGCTTTTGCAAGATATTCTTTTATGGCGCGCGGAGTAATTTGAGTATATTGAAAAATACTTGCCGCGGCAACTGCTGATGCATTGCCTTTCTGTAAAACGCTCATACAATCATTCAAGTTGCCGGCCCCGCCGGCCGCAATCACCGGGACATCAACAACTGAAGAAACAGAATGTACCAAATCAATATCATAACCATCCATCATGCCGTCGTGATCAATTGAAGTAAGTAAAATTTCCCCCGCGCCGTGCGCCTCGGATTCACGCGCCCATTCATGCGGTTTCTTCCCCGTGGCATGCGTACCACCGCGACCAAATACTTCGTAGCCGTTTTTGTTTTTTTTTGCATCAATAGAGACAACAACACATTGGCTGCCAAATCGACGAGCTGCCTCCGTGATAAACTCTGTTCGTTCAAGCGCGGCGGTATTTATTACTGCTTTATCCGCACCAACTTTTAAAATAGTCTGTATATCGTCAAGTGTTTTTATCCCTCCGCCGATAGTAAGCGGCATAAAACACTCTTTGCTAATTTCGCGTAACAATTCTTTTTTGACGCCTGTTTCTGCGGCATCCAAATCGAGCACCACCATTTCATCAACATCCCGACTATTAAAAACTCTCACCGCCGCAATATAACTTCCGATATTTCGATGATCGGCAAATTGGACGCTTTTTACCAAGCGCAAATCCTTGATAGTAAGTATCGGGATAACCCTGGTTTTGAGCATTTGACTTTATAAAGAAAATATTATATTATTTGCGGTGGAAAAACAAGAGGCGTGTCTATGATACAAAGCGTTATGGCATTTCCGTGGTATGTTCCCATTATCCTTCATATCGTTTTTATTGATTTGGTATATCCGTGGTTTTTGAAAGGCCGCGTCATCGATCAAAATCTGCTGCGTCGATATTTTCTACAATACCTTTTTGCGGCGTGTTTTGGAATCGGTGTTGCATTCTTATTTAACCAATTTCACCTTGCTCCCGTCACTCTGTTGGTACTTGGCATAGGGGCTATGAACGGCTTTGCTACGTACAACTATTTTCGTGCGGCGGCGATAAACTTGAGCACGTTGTCACTGTTTGGGTTTATGGATGACGTTATTGCAATCTCCTTAGGATATATTCTCCTCAACGAACGAACTTTTTTCAACACCGGTTTAAGTATGGGGCTTCTTCTTTCGGGCAGTGCCGCGATTTTATATGCTTGGAGCGCCTACCAACGGAAAAAGAGTGAAGGAAAAAATATCGTACCGATTGTAATTTTCTTTCACATAGCAATCTTTACTACGCTCTGGGGGCTTGCGACATTTAGTATGCGCTATTTTGCCATCAAACAGGTTGATTTCGGATCGTTTGTGTTTGGATGGTGTGGCGGTTCATTCATCGCGGCTTGCTGTATCTTCTTGTTTAAAAAAGAACGGTCACTTCAGGATGAAATTGCAGCTATGGCACAAAAAAGCGATTTGGGCGTAGCATTGCTTTCTAGTATATTTATCGGAAGCGGTATTCTGCTTGCGTATTGGGCATACATCCTAGCTCCGCTCGCAGTAATAAAGCCGATAGTCTGTGTTTCGGCCATGCTCATTCCTGCTATTGTTGGTTTGTTTGTTTTCAAAGAAGGAGTACAACTCAATATAAAAGAAAAAATTTCGTTTGCACTCGCGGTCACCGGAATTATTGTTATTGCAATAAGTTTCAACGGGTAAAAACAAAAAAAATCCCGTATAGATAAGTGGGCTGTACGGTATTTTTATATTTGATTATCGCCTAGATGCTTGATCCTCACCCAAGCTTTGCGCTTCGCGCGCGCGATGCTGCGCTTCGCAATCTTTATTGATCGCAACAATTTCTGGATGCTCGTCAAGCCATCGTAAAACCTCTGGCACCGAAATTAATTTTCCTCCAGCGCCAAACTTGGTAAAAATTTTCTCCATCACTTCAAGGTCTTCGGGGTAATCCACCGTTAAGCGATAATCACGTGCGTATTCTGGAGGAGCTACCACGGTTGGCCCAATCTTAAATTCATTGTTTTTATTTTGCCAAAGATACGGAGTTACGTGTTCGTGTTCAAATCCCTCCGTTGCGTTTTGATACGCCTTCTCAAGTGCCGCAGAAGAAAATACTTCGCAATCAAGTCCTCGCGGCCAATTGCTCGGCCCCGGACGAGCAGTACTCACATAATCGTATCCTCCATTTCGATACGCATCAAAATTCATATCAATGGCATCAGGATCCACCAACGGACAATCCCCTGTTACGCGCGCAAGCGTTACAGTCTGATCCGCGCCATGTTCTCGTGCGGCCATGTAATACCGATCAAGCACATCGTGAGCTGATCCGCGAGAAACTAAAAATCCATTTTTTTGGCAAAACGTTTCCGTTGCATCGTCTTCAGAGTTTGTAGTTGTTGCCACCACCGCCTTATCAGCATGTTTCGCTGCCGCAGCACGCACAACTACATGCCACAGCATCGGCTTACCTGCCAAGCTCATTAAAATCTTCCCCGGCAAGCGCGTTGCCCCCATGCGTGCTTGGATAATAATCATATTCATATTTCTCATAGTAATAGTTGACAAAAAAAAAGCAAATGGTAGCATGTCCCCAGAACACTGATGCTGGAAAAACAAAGGAGGAAACACATGAAAACCTACAACGTTGCTATTGTTGGTTGTGGCTCCATGGGCGTTGAAAATATGTTTGAAGATTTTCCGTTTACTTACAGTTTCGCCGAGGCGGCTTTGCGCAATCCAAAAACACGTTTTGCAGTAATAATTGATGCTGATAAATACAAACTCGAAGCTGTCAATATGAGAATCCGAACAGAGCGCGGCATAAGCGATTTTCATACATACACTTCGCTCGAAAGCGCTGTTAAAGGGGAAGGAACGGATGGACGCATGATTGATATCGTCTGTTGCGCTGCCGGGCCGCAAGTAAATGCCGAAGTAATCCGTAAAGTAAAAGGATTTTGTCTTTGTGGCGTGTATTGCGAAAAGCCGTTTACGCTATCACTTTCCGATGCTGATGACCTTGTGCGCATAGAACAAGAAATCGGCGTTAAGGTGCAAATAAACTACCTTCGCAATCACGACCAACACCACCGTGCCGTTATTGACTACATCAGAAACGGCGGTATTGGCGATTTGCTTACCGTACGAACACTCTATAAAGGCGGAGTGCTCGCGGTCTTCCCCCACACCAGTGCGCTCTTGAGCCTACTATTTGATAAGGCGATCTCGGTATCCGGCGTTTATTCGCCGCTACTTAATACACGGTGCTTGGAAGATCCTAATATTGACGGGGTGGTGCGATACTGCTTTGCGCCGCAGAATCGTGAAATTAATGTTTCTGCCACCGCAACAGGACGCGGCGAAATAGAAAACAACACATACTTGTATGAGTTTGAATTTACCGGAACCAAAGGAAGGATTTCCATTTTGGAAAACGGCTGGGGTACGCGCTATGAAGTCATGGAGCCATCAAGAGTTTTTGGATCGTTAGGATTACTTATGCCTTACGAGTCCAGACGCATACCACTTGAGCTGAAAACTGATTCTCCTCGAGAATTCATGGTTGACGGACTTGAAAATCTGATTTGTGCAATTGAAAACAACGGTGAGACCGCATGCAGCGCTCGGCGGGCACGAGACGCAGAAGAAATTGCTCATGCTCTTGCAATTTCTGCCGCACAAAATGGGATGTGCGTTGAACTACCGCTCAAGGACAGAGATCATGCATTTGCAAACGCACAAGCAGGCGTAAATCTTCTCAAAAAAGAAGCTGGGATCAAAAGTTAAATATGAGTAATAGAAAATCTCCGATGCAATCGCGTCGGAGATTGTTTTTTATTCGTTTCCTTTTAGCATCGCGTCAAGCGCTGCGCCAGTGGGATCAGAAACTTTTGGACGATCTATGGTTTTGCTTTTCGTTTGAGTAATTTTGCTTTTCAAAAACTCAGCAAAATCTTCGGGAGATGAAACAAGTATTACGCCCGGTGTTTTGCGAATCGCATCTATCCCACCGTTAGGATAAACCGTTTCAAGCAAATCAGCGCCGAGTCCCTTGCCTTCGTAGGCAAGAAACACGCCGTCTTTACCGCGAAAACGCGCAAAGAGCGTATCCGTGCCAACAAGCGATACGACCATGTCGGCAACCGCGTTAATTTCATTCACGTTCGCCCAATCATCTCGATGTCCAGAAACGACCGTAACATTCGAAGGAAAATCAACATCCGAAAGATTATAAATTGCCTTCCGTGCACTTGGGTCTTCTCGTGGATGCGATCGCAATATTAACGCAAATTTCCGCTCTGGCGCCTCTTTGGCAACATGTGCAAGCGCTTGTGCTGTTTCTTTCAATGTTATGCTTTCAATATCCTGACAAGATCCATAAAGTTCCGCAAACGTCTTTTGGATGCCTCCTCCGTAAAACACAACATACGCGTCTTCTGGAATACCATGTTCTTTTCTTCCATGCTCGTTGTATTCTTCGATTTTATCAAATTCGAGCGAATCAAGCGCTGGAGTACCGATAGAATAAATGCGGTCCTCCGGAAATGACGGGTCGTCTTTCCTGATCAAAAGTTTTGCAAGCTCATCGTTGCAAAAGATCCCATCAACCATCTCCCGTGTTTTGCTCTTTACTGCTTGTGCGCCGCCTTCGGCGCCAAGCCCCGCCCAGCCACCAGCAATGAAAAAAAGCTTCTTTGCTCCAAGCGTACTCTTTGCGGCATGCAAGAGAACTGACTGCGGGGCATTGGGTGGATCAATGCAAGCAACGGCTACATCAAACGGTTTCTCTTTTACCAAACGCAAAATATCGACTAGCACCGGCTGATCATGATGATGAATCGGAACAAAATCATCGTCACCTCCATCAGAAAAACGTTTGCCTGAAACATTATCAGTAATAAACCCGATCGCCGAACAGCGCGGGTCTTTCTTTAAACGTTCGAGCAACGGCATCATTGTCTGGTATGCGAGTGGCTCGGAAGCTGCAAGAATAAATCGCTTTGCATCTGGAGACACATCTGCTTTTTCATACAAATACACATGCGTTTCAAAGCGCTCAAGAATATTACTCAATTCCTGATTTGTCGTACTATTTTCCGTAAGTTCATTTCCCTCTTCCAGGCGTCCCACTATTTTCCGTTCCTCATCACCAAGAATCGGTTTTATTTCCGCCGCGTGACTTCTGATAAATTCTTCTTTTTCTTGAAATTGATCCATAGTGATCCTCTTTCCCCTTTCAAAACCTAAGAATCTTATACCACAATAATTATACCTTCGCAACTATTTGTGCGAGAGCTTGAATAACTTTTTGCTGGTCAGTGGACGTAAGTCCGGGAAAAATCGGGAGTGAAATTTCGGTGTTATACCACCCCTCTGCCTTCAGGCATAATCCTTTTTTGTATCCCTGCCTCGCCGGCAGGCGGGCCAGTCTTTGATAGTACGGATGAAAATACGTCGGAATATGATGCACTTGCACGCCAATGCCCGCGGCGCGCAATGCATCAAAAATTTCTTTTCGTTTTTTGATCAAAACTCCTTTCAGCCGTATTGGGTACAGGTGCCATGCGGATTGTATCCTCGCATCTTCAAACGGCAAAATAATATATTTTTCAAGTTTTGCAAAAGCGCGATGATATTTTTGGGCGATACTTTTTCGTGCGCGAATAAATCGATCGAGTTTTTTTAATTGCGAAATACCGAGCGCCGCTTGAATATCCGTCATACGATAGTTAAACCCCAAATCCTGCATTTCGTGATACCAATCTCCTTCTTCTTTGTTTTTGTATTTTGAAGCATCTTTGGTAATGCCGTGTGTTCGAAATCGAAGCATTGCCTCATACCACTGTTTGTTGTTGGTAAGCACCGCACCTCCCTCGCCGGTGGTAATTGATTTTACCGGATGAAAACTAAAAGTGGTTAGATCAGAAATGCTTCCGATTTTTTTGCCAAAATACACTGCCCCCAACGCTTGGCACGCATCTTCTACCAAAACAAGCTGGCGCTTTTTACAAATTTTTCGAAAGTCGTCTAGTTGAGCTGGATGTCCTGCATAATCAACCACCGAAATAAGCTTTGTTTTCTTGTTTATTTTTTTTTCTACTTCTTTTGGATTAAGATTACCGTGTTCATCAACATCCGCAAACACTGGCTTTGCACCAAGATACAATCCGGCGTTTGCCGTTGCGGCAAATGTAAGAGGCGTTGTAATAAACTCATCTCCTTTTTTAAGTCCTGCGGCAAAATACGCCACATGAAGCGCTGCTGTACCGCTATTTACCACTACCGCATATTTTGCTCCGCAATATTTTGCAAGCGCTTCTTCAAATTCAGCAATCTTGGGGCCTTGTGTAAGCCAGTCGGATTTAAGAACATTAACAATTGAATTGATATCATCTTTGTCAATCAATTGTCGTCCGTAAGGTATATTCATAAATTAAAATAAAACTCTCCCATCGTCATTATTTCTGAAGTGCACAGGTATTTTCTTGCTAGAAAATTCCTCGTGCTCGCTCCGGTCGAGCTCGCAAGGCACTTCATAAACAATGCCTTGGTCGAGTTTTGAAAAATGTAAAACTTTCTAAAAAATTAGGATTCTAAAATATTCAAAAGCTCTTTTTTGGTAAGCGCCTTTACGCTATCGCTTGCATAGCGAAAATCAGATGAAACAAATTTATGTTTTTTGAGATGAGTATTGTCCCATTCTTCGTGTGACTGGGGCTCCACCACATAATACTTCCCAATATCGCGCGCCCGACGCACCTCGTCTTCGGTGAGTAATGTTTCGTGAAGCTTTTCCCCCGGCCTAATACCAACTACCCTCACTGTCGCTTTCGGCGCAAAAGCAGAAATTAAATCAGCAACCTTCGCTGCCGAAAGTTTCGGTACAAAAATTTCCCCGCCCCGCATCAAGCCAAGCGCGTCAATTACCAGCTGCACACCTTGATCCACGGTAATCCAAAAACGTGTCATCCGATTGTCAGTCAATATTACTGCTCCTTTATCGCGCTGGGCGCGCAAAATATCCACGATACTCCCGCGGCTTCCCACTACATTGCCGTAGCGTACCAAGCTAAATGATGTTGCGTTTGTGTTTTTGCGATACGCGTTTGCCGCAACAAATAATTTTTCTGCGCACAATTTTGTCGCACCATAAAGATTTATCGGGCTCACCGCTTTGTCAGTAGAAACAAAAACCGCTTTTTTGATACCATTATCCAGTGATGCTTCAATAACATTTTGAGTCCCAAACACATTTGTTTTAATTGCTTCAAGGGGATTATATTCTAGCGCGGGAACTTGTTTTAGCGCGGCGGCATGAACTACATAATCAACTCCGGAAAGCGCCCGATTGAGACGCGGCAAATCACGCACATCACCCAAAAAAAACCGGAGTTTCCTTTGTGGATCTGGAATCGCTTGCTGCATCTGGTGCTGTTTAAATTCGTCGCGCGAAAACACAATAACCTTCTTTATCGATCCTGTATCCAAAAGCTTCCGGACGAACCGCTGTCCGAATGATCCGGTTCCGCCGGTCACTAATACTGTTTTTCCTTTAAAAATGTCGTTTGATGCCATGTTTTGATTAAAACGACAGAATACCCAAAACAGTAACACGCATAAAACTTTTATTCAAGCCAAAGTCGTTATATACTAAAACATCATTATGTTTATAGTATTATGAAAGCCTGTTTGCTTCTTCAACGAAAATTTGCTCCGATTGGGCATGAAATTGCAAAGTGCTTGCAATCATATGGCGTAGACGAATTTTGCGCATACGTAGGGCTCCGCACGGCATATGACTTTTTGCGAACACAAAAAGAAATTAAATATACTTCTCTTTTGTTAGACGAGGATCTGTATAAAAAAATAGAAAATGCAGAGCTTGACATTGAATATCTTAAAAAATTCGAAAAAGAATATGGCATTCCGAATCTTTGGCCATATATGTACGTTGATAGAATATTCATGCACCAAAACCTTATCCGTGAGTATCCCTACGACGAGCCGCTTCTTGGACATGAAAAAATGTTAAAAGCAATCCAGGTATATAGCAAGGCAGTTGTTGAGTTTCTTGAACAAGAAAAGCCGGATTTTTTTGTTACTTCAATAATCGGATCTTTGGGATCGTCGCTTTTGTATCATATCGTTCAAAAAAAAGGAATTCCAGCATTTACTATAGATTCAACGCGTATCGGAAACGGGAATACCGTAAGTTGTGACTTTCGAACATTTAGTTTTGCAGAAAAAATATTTCAAGAGATACAATCAGGCGCCCGGCAAAATAAAAAGGGTCGGGAAGCCGAGGAATACTTGTGCGAATTCCGTAAAAATCCAACCCCTTATGTTGCGGAATATGCTCCCGCGATGCGTCCGATTGCGCGCTCGCGACAGTTTGCATTTTTGTCGCCAAAAAAATTAATAAAAAATGTCCAATGGATTACAAAATCGTTCGCAACATACTTTAAAAAACACGAAAAAGATTATACCGACGAGGTGCCACATATCGCATTGTGGGATCGCGCAAAACGAAAGATGCGCGGGTTTTATGGGTACCGAGATCTCTACCAATCAATGCGCAACGAAGAATTCGCCTTCTTTGCACTCCACATGGAACCCGAAACCGCAACGATGCTCTACGCCCCTCACTATACAAACCAACAAGAAATTGTTCGTCAAGCGGCGCGCGCGCTTCCTGTGGGAATGAAGCTCTATGTTAAAGAACATCCCTACATGGTCAATTACCGACCTCGCAGATATTATAAAGAATTCCTTAAAATTCCGAATGTTAAACTTATTGATCCTGTAACCAATGCATATGACATTATCAAAAATACTAAGCTTGTCTTTACGATAACAGGCACCTCTGCATGGGAAGGTGTACTTTTTGGGAAACCAGCAATAACCTTTGGTGATGTTTTTTACAACGCGCTTTCCATGGTAAAGCGATGTAGAAACTTTGACGACTTGCCATATCTTGTTAAAGAACAACTTGAACATTTCCGCCATAACGAAGAAGAGCTTGTTAATTTTATCGGTGCCATTTTGGAAGAATCGGTTGATGTAGATATTATCACTCTCTGGGAAAAAGCAGACCAAGGCGAGCACATTAAACACAACGAGGGGTTAGAGCGACTTGCGGAATTTATCGTAAAAAAAATAGGAATTATCAAAAGCGCATAATGTCTCCTCATAAAAAACCTGTTGTAATCATCGGTGCCGGAATGTCGGGCCTTGGCGCTGCAATACGACTTTTGGAAACAGGATATCAGTGCGTGCTCTTGGAGGCAGCGCCGGAGGCGGGCGGACTTGCGGGAAGTTTTAAAGTAAAAGAAAAATATTTTCCCCTCGGGTACCATCATATCCTATCACAAGACAAGCCATTAATTGCAACTTTAAAAAAACTAGGGTTCTATCCCAGGGTCGCTTGGAAAAAAGGAAAAGTATTGTTTGCAATCGATGGTCGAATGTACGACCTTCAAAATCCTCTTGAATTTGTCAAGTTCCCCATGCGCTTTATAGACAAACTCCGCTTTATAAAACTGATAATGTATTGTATGCTCAAAAAAAACTGGAACGCTGATCTTGGGGATGCTCAATTGTGGATCGATCGCATTGCAAGCCCCCCGGTACGAGAAGTGATCTTCGATCCACTCATAGATATTAAGTATGGCCTTCCTGCAAATCACGTCAGTGCAAACTGGTTAGGCAGCCGCCTTCACTATCAAGAGTTCTCAAAGCCGCTTGGCTATATCCCGGGAGAAAATTGGACCAGGGTACTTACAGAAATCCTCGTGCAAAAAGTAAAAGATCTCGGGGGTACGATCATAACAAACGCCGCTGTCCAAAAAGTAATTTTTGCCAACAATACGTTCAGGGAAGTAACGTATCAACACCACGAAGTAAGCCGAATACTCACGGGAGATATTTTAATCAACACCGCCCCTCCCCATATTTTTCTGGCACTATCTGGTTATCGCGGGCGCGTGCTAGAAAAAGTAGAATATCTTGATGCGTTATCTGTGGTACTCGAAACAAAACAAAAACTTCCGCGCGAATTTTATTTACTCAGCTGTCTAAAGCCTCGCTATTCATTTGGGGGGATTTTTATGCTCTCCGCGCTCAATGAGACTATCGGAACTGGTAACAACCAGGTACTAAATTTCTTTACTACACTCAGCCCTGCCTATGAGTACTTAAGAAATAAAAGCCCCGAGGAGCTCTTGGCCTGTTATCAAAAAGATTTTAAGAAACTCTTCGGTTTTCTTTTGGAACCTCTGTGGTCTCATCGGACACTCATTACCAATTACTCTCCTAGATTTTTAAAACAATATGAAAACGTAGATCACCGAGGAAGCGTTCGCGGACTTTATTTTGCAGGAAACTACATGACTTACCCTATCATCACCTCTACCGGCAGCGCTATCGAATCAGGAGAAGCCGCTGCAAAATGCATTATTGAAGATTATCAAAAAAGTTTGTAGATTAAAATTTAAACGCTATACATTATCAACTATGAACTATAAACTATCGTTAGTCATTCCAACCTTTAACGAAGAAGGAAATATCGAAAAACTTTTGAATAAAACACATGATGTTTTAAAAAACAACGCAATCACACATGAGCTCATCATTGTTGACGATGGGTCAACAGATCAAACGCGCGCAATCATTCGGAAGCTCCAAAAAGAAGTTCCAGAAATTATATTAATTCCGCGCGACAACGAACGTGGGCTTGCGAGCGCTCTCGTGCGCGGATACAACAATGCGCGCGGAAAATATTTTGGCTCTATGGATGCCGACCTCGCGCATGATCCAAAACATCTTCCAGAAATGCTCGAAATTTTGGAAAAGAATAAGGCTGATTTTGTCATCGGATCGCGTTATATAAAAGACGCACAATTTACCGGGAAACCTTTTATGAATAAGCTTGCGAGCTTAGTTGGGCAAATGCTCATTAAAATTATTCTTGGCGTTACAGCCAAAGATACCAGTAATAATTATCGCATATTCCGGCGAGAAATCTGGGAGCGCATCAAAAATAACCTTCATCCCGAGGGAAATATTATGATCACCGAGATTGTCTATCTGGCGCAAAAAAATAATTTTCGCATTATCGAAATTCCGATTGAATATGTAGAACGCCGCGTGGGCAAAAGTAAATTAAGTATCCTTCAAGAAACAAAGTCGTTTTTCAAAAATATCTATCGTATCAAGCGCAGATTATAAATTCTTTTTCACGTATTCGAAAACTTTTTTAAATCCGGCGTGAATCGTATGGGTCGGTGTCCAACCAAGACCCACTAAATATGTAGAGTCGCTATACGCCGCAAATGATCCTTCCGCTTTATCAGAGAGGCCAATAATTTCTGGGTTGTACCCTTCGAGCTCTGCCATAATGCGCGCGACTTCTTTGAACGTTGTGAGTTTCCCCGTACCAATGTTGACTGCAGAACCATCGCTAACTTTTTGAATCGCAAGACGTAATGCAGATACAAAATCGTCAATATAAATAAAATCGCGGCCTTGATCTCCAGAGCCCCACACTGTTAAAGGATTTTCTCTACACGCCGCGCGCGCCGCAATGGAAGGAATAGGATAATCCAAATCCTGTTCTTCTCCGTATCCAGAAAACGGCCGAGCGCACACAACCGATACGCCGTATTTATCTGCGGTAGTTTTTGCCAAATACTCTCCCGTAAGCTTAATCCATCCGTAAATTGATTCGGGAAGTCCCACAAAACCACTATCCACAAAGCTTAGATATTCTTCTTTCATCGCCATGTGCTTGCCGCGAGCCTGCATTGCCTTAGGGTATGCAACACACGTGCTTACATAAAGCACCCTCCCGATACGCTCCTTGTTGGCAACAACCCATTGAAAAAATAGTGCATCAATAACCTTATTGGTTGCGACAAGTATCGGATTTTCTTCAATCAAAACTGCGCGACCGCCAACGATAGCTGCTAAATGATATACCTCATTGAAATGTGGAATTGCGCGCGGATCGTTACCAATTTGTTTTCGAAAAAAATCAATCGTATCTTCGTTGTAAAACACGACTTTTCCGTTGTTTTTTTTATACACCAGCGCATCGTTTCCTTTGTGCTTCTGATAACCCAAAAGCCATGTGTCAGGATGCTTGCCGGTAAATAAATTATCCAAAATCCAAACTTCCGCACCATCCGCAAGAAGATCGCGCACTAAATGTCGCCCAACAAATCCGCATCCTCCTGTCACCAATGCTCTTTTATGAACATTAATCATAAATAATTTTGTAGAGATTCACATGAGATCCGCCGTAAGAACCGGATGTACCAATGTATGGAGAAAGGTCTATTTTTTGAACACGCGCTAACGGGTCAGAAATTCCAAAGAATGACTTATACCGATATGAAAGCACAATATCATAATCGAGAATATAATCAATGCGCTCGCGCTTAAAAAGTTCCCACAAACGATTCTCGCGCATTGCTTCATAAGCCGCATTATTAATAAGGCCGTCGGAATTCATCAAAAAACGATTGGTAAAATATCCGTGAATGCCGCTATTAAACGATGCGATGCGCGCATGAGGAGAAGTATTGTTTTGCACCCAGAGCGCGGCACGATACATTTCAATTTGATTTTGATGCTGTGGAAATAAACGCGTTGCCTGATACCCAAACAATACCAGCCCCACAACAAAAAGAGCGGGCACGGCGCGACGAATAATGCGTTCCGTCTCGTAGTGACTAAAAATAATGCTGGTGGCAATAAGCACAATCATCGGAAACGTAGCAAAATACCATGGTCTGCCCGACCACCGTACCGCACCGTGAATAACGACCAAAAACATATGCGATATCGTGAAAAGCAAAAGGGCGATGCCTTCCGGTGAAATCGCAATGCTTCTTACAAACATCGCAAATGACGCGCGTCGTATGCGATGCCAATAGAAAATTGGAACCAGTACAATTGCCACAACGCTCCCCAATGATAGCGCGGAGCGCGTGATATTTTTGAGCGAGAAATATACCGGAATGCCAATCATCGTAAGATTAAGAGCAATTGTGCCAACGAGTGCCTGCAAAGACCATAGTATAATTTCAAAGACACCGCGCTCCTTGTAAAAAAAGAGTCGATAATTAATGAGGGTGTACGAAAGGCCGCTTGCCGGTATCGGTGAGCCAAAATAAAAATAGTTATGCAAAAACCAGGGGCTAGCAATAAGTCCTGCGGGAACGACAAAAAGCAAAACCTTTTTCCAAAAAAAATCCCGCCGCCGTAAAACAAAGTACAACAAGATAACAAAAGGGAAAAGCGCGTAATCAAGGCGAGAAAGAATAAGTAATCCGCTCGTAATGCCGAGCTGTAGCATGCGCACAGCGCGTCCATCTCGAATTACATCAATGAGTAATAAAAGCGTCAGTGCGGTAAAAAAAAGCGCAAGTGGGGTTTCGAGTCCACTAAAATAAAAACTTATATTCCATGGATTAAGCGCGTACCATAACATTCCAAGGCCCTGCAAAAAAACATTTGAAGAAAAACGAGCTATAATAGTTCGTATGAGAAGCATGGTTCCTAAAAATAAAAGAATAGAAAAAAACAACATGATTTTTATGGGCGCTATCGTTGCCTCCGGAAATAAATAATGTACTATAACGGAAATCCCCATCCATAACGGATGATACCCATTGGTGAAGTGTTCGCCATCAAACGTCGGGCCTAGGCCCAGTGCAATGTTCGATGCAGTCTTAAAATAATAAAACGAGTCGTCCAATAAGAAATATTCAAGGAGAAACTCGATTGGTTGAAAAACCACGATGCCATATGCAGCAAATATGATTAGCAAAGTAACCAAAAAAACATTTTGTACCATATTATTTCATTTCTTTACGAGATGCATTTTTTGCGAGCACAAACATATTGTCGCCAATATATAATGTAAAAGAGAATCTCCCTAATTTCGGATGTTGTTCTAAAAAAGATGTGGCGCGCCGCCATAATAAAAGTTTTTGCCACTTATAAAGAATATTGAAAAGGTATTGCAAAGAAAACTTCTTATGTATGGTGCGCGTTTCTAAAACATCAAATCTGTTGCGCTCCAAACACAGTCTCATATTTTTTTTATTAAAAAAGCTGATGTGTTCAGGGGGAAGCAAAGAATGCCAGTATTTCCCCAACATACGAGCCCATATACTTGCTGTATTTACCGTAATAATCGCCAAAATACCTTGCGGTAGCAGTAATGCCTGCATAGCTTGAATGGATTGTTCAATTTTTTCGTGCGGAAGATGCTCAAAAAAATCAAACGCCGTGATGACATCAAACGAACCCGGCGCGTAATGACATGTAAATAAGTCGCCGTGTTTTACCTTCCGTCCTCTCTGCGCTGCCTCTTCTGCTGCAGACAAATTGATATCAAATCCTTCTGCCTCATAACCGCATGAATTTGCGATTCCAATAAAATAACCATTTGCCGCTCCTGCATCCAACAACCGTTTGCCGGACCGCACGAGGGTAATGGTATTTAAAACATTGCGATACGTTGGCTCCATTGGCATTTTATCAAACTCGTAATTGACATAACTGCCAAAACCGTCTCCGCATTTATGCAAATATTCATTATTGTAGTATGCGTTGAGGTCTATGCGAGCAGTATCGGCAAAAATAAAACCACATTGGGCGCATCGAAAAAGCATAATGCTGTTTTTGCGTAAATACTCTTCACATAAGTTCTCTCGGCACAAAGGACAATGTGTGTTATTTAAATTCAAATCAGCGCGCCTTAATCAAATAAGCATCGTTGGCAAACACGATGCGTCCCGGGACATCTTGATAAATACTATCTTTATCATTTGTCGAGTATAGCATATAGGAAACATGATACCTATCAAGTGTTTTAATAAACGCGTCGATATCGAGATGGCTACGTTTGTTATACATGGGCTCAAAATCGTACGTTAAATAACGATCGAGGGTTTCTGGCACGAACTCTTCCATGAATAAAAATACTTTAATCTTATTAATAACATTATTTTTTTCGCGAACAGCATTAAAGGTTTGACCAAACATTGCTTGTTGATATTTCGATAAATTATCCGTTATATTCTGATTGGTAATATCAAAATAGGTAAACCTGTCTACAAGCTCTGCCGTCGGAATAATTTGCAACTCCTGTTCTGCGTGAAAATAAAGATAATTACCCGTAAGAAGAATTGTTTTAACCCCCAACTCACGCGGAGCATAAATCACTTGATTGCGTATGTTGTTATGGCGAAACCATTGCAGGGCCTGCATCGCCGGGGAGCTTAAATAATTTTGCTTATCAGCAAATGGATTGTCTCGGAATCGAACAAGCGTCGCGTGGATCACCAAAATCAACGCAACAGCAATCGCTCCGCTCAAAAAAGCGTATCTGAATCGTGACATTCCGTTCATGAAAATAAAAATGATCCCCCCGAAAAACGCAACAATAAAAATTAAAATAACCGGCAAATAGTGAGAGTTAAATTCCAGCTGCATGCCGGTAATCATTTGCTGATTTAACACAACGAGAGACGCAACCAAACCAAGCAAAATCTTTTCAAAACTATTGATATTCGCCGTATCAAAATGATAATGCGAAAAAATATATTTTCTTATCAGAAAAAATGAAATCAATAAAACCAAAATGCCAGCTTGTGTATAAAAACCGGCCGGAAATCTGCTATATAAAGCTCCAATTCTGCGCGCCGATTCCTCATAATAAGCAAGATGATGCAACCGCCACATATGAATCAAAAACCACGGCGACATGAACAAAATAACCGCATACTTATAAAAATAATGATAGGAAATTTTTCTTTGCCGAAGAAAAGACCATGCGTCGGATAAAACTAAAAGCGGCATAGCAAATGTCCAGTGATAGGTATAGGTATAAAACAAAAGTCCTGCCGTAGCCCCCAACGCCAGTTCGCGCTTCCACAAAAATCGATCGCGGGATGAGGCAAAATACGCAATCAAAAAAAGAAAAAGAAAAAGAAAATTCACTTGCGGGCTAATCGTTCGGTCCCAAATAAGCATGCGGGGCAAAAACATATATCCTATCGCGACAAAATATCCGAAATTATCGCCTCGAAACATAACAAGAAACAACACAAACGCAAGCACAAATAAAAGAAAAACAGCAAAATAGTCCATCACAATAAAAACAGTCTTTATGTTTGCATCAAATATTTGCTGCAGTAAGCCAACAAGATTAATATTAAGCGCCGGATATAAATACAAAGAACGGCTCCATTCTTTCAAAAACGGGCTCCCGAGTTCCCAATTTCCTTTTCCGCTTTCATTAACCAGCATCAAATAATACGAGCGGTCTGCGCGCCCCAAAACAATATCCTCCGTTTTAAGATAATCGCCCAAAAAAATCGCCTGCGTAAGGTTAAATTGAAATAGTATCGTAAGAAGAACACTGAGAGCAAAAATAATACCGATATGCTTTTTCATATCAGAAATTTTTTCGGTGACGTGTCCGTCCTCCCCATGGAATGTTCTTCGGTGACATAGTGTAAATCGTGTTCGATCATAAGCTCAACGAGTTTTTTAAACGAAACACTCGGTCGCCACCCAAGAATATCTCGCGCCTTTGAAGCGTCGCCAACCAATGCATTTACTTCATTGGGCCTAAAGTATATAGAATCAACCTCAATAATTGCTTCTCCTGTTTTCAAATTAATACCGTGCTCGTTGGTGTCAAATCCTACCCATTTGATATCTATGCCGAGATAGCGCGCAGTTTCTTCAATAAATTCCCGAACAGAATGCGTCTCGCCCGTTGCAATAACAAAATCATCAGGTTTTTGGTGCTGAAGAATCTTCCACATCGCCTCCACGTAATCCTTGGCATATCCCCAATCTCTTTTCGCGTCGAGATTTCCGAGACGAAGAGTTTTTTGCAATCCGAGCTGTATCCTCGCAAATCCGAGCGTTATTTTTCTTGTGACGAAGTTGAACCCTCTGCGTGGCGATTCATGATTAAAAAGAATGCCGTTTGAAGCAAATGTCTGATAACTTTCGCGATACGTTTTTGCCGTCTCAAGCGCAGAAAGCTTTGAGACGCCATAGGGAGAACACGGGTTAAATCGAGTTGTCTCATTTTGCGGTGGTGGTGAATTGCCAAATATTTCTGAAGAGCTTGCCTGATAAAACTTGGCCGGAATATTAAGGCTCCGAAGCGCTTCCAAAACACGTAAAGGTCCTAGTGCATTTACGTTGTGGGTAAATTCCGGCTGTTCAAAACTAATTCCCACATGGCTTTGCGCAGCGAGGTTATATATTTCATCGGGGCGAATTTTATTGATAATGCGCCAGAGATTTAAGCTGTCGGTGCAGTCTCCATACACAGTAAAAAAATCCGGATGTCCGTACAGATGATCAATGCGAAGAGTGTTGGGAACGCTCGCGCGACGCTGTATGCCATAAACCTGATACCCTTTTTCCAGTAATAACTCTGCCAAATAAGAGCCGTCTTGTCCGGTGACACCAGTAATAAGAGCTTTTTTGTTCATAAAATGCTATAATGGTTTAATCAATTTTTTCATTACTCCATAAATTGCGGGCATTGTCAAACGATAATTTACATCGGGTTTTAAAAGACGCTCATGGCATTTTTTTGAAAGCATAATTCGCATTTCTTTGTTATTCCCCAATGTTTCTATTTTCTCTGCCAAATCACCACTATCGTCAAGTTTGAACGTGAGTGCGCCGCCACCGGCAACCCAATGAAGACCGGTGTTTTCCGGAACAATGCTGGGAATCCCGAATGCCATCGCCTCCGAAAGACCAAGCGCGGGCTGTGCGGTACGCCAGCGCGGATAAATAAAAATATCCGCCC
>Ga0209542_10000445_pt1 | contig 99505 bp, 101 predicted proteins | sample RifCSPhighO2_01_FD_184028 | JGI IMG/M metagenome (GOLD analysis project Ga0209542, IMG submission 184028) | Soil microbial communities from Rifle, Colorado - Rifle CSP2_plank highO2_0.1 (SPAdes) (version 2) | ecosystem: Environmental > Terrestrial > Deep subsurface > Rock core/Sediment ...
GATTAATCTGAAAATAACGATCATCTAAACCCACAATGCGCACTTTTCCGTTGATTAAGTCATAAGCTGCTTGATTATCTAATTTAACTATCAGCTTGAATTCTGAATTAGGATACATTTTTTCCGGAGGAGCATTTTCCAGAAAGCTTAATTGTAATCCTCCATAACCTTGCTTGAAGTTATAAGTAGTTTGTTTTTCTCCGGGAGAGTCGCAGCTGAGGAGAAGGAAAGAAAAAACAAGTAAAGTAAAGTAAATCATTAGTTTAATTTTCATTCTATATTCCCCACAATTTGTTCCAAATCTGAATCTGTTCCTGTTGTTCCATTAGCCATTACTGTTTTCTGACCTGAAGAAGAGTAAGTATGTTCAACAAATATAAATATGTTTTCATTTAAAGTTAAATTAGTTGGTAAAGTACTTTGAACAACATTTTCACTGGTATCGAAAAACCAGTTAAAAGTATTGGGGTAAATAGCCACATTTCTCATAAAGAAACGGAAAGCTGAATAATGAGATTGGTTAGTAAAGAGTAAAGAGGTATTGTAAATATCTACTTCCAAAAGCCCATCTACTGCAAAACTGCTGAAAGAAGTAGTATTAAACAATAATACGCCATTAGTATAACTAAATAAAGCACAAGAAGTACCTAAACAATTAGCCCCATTATTAACTATTTCCAAGCTATCTGTATTATAACCCCCCTGTCTCTTAATTTGGTCTACAAATCCAAAGTTTAAATTCTTTAAAGTGAAATTTGCGCTAGAGTTTATCTTAGAGTTACTGCCAAAAGCAGAGGTATTCAAAGCAATAGTATTATTCCCGATAAAGAGATTATATCCTAAACCAATTTCTCCGTCCAGATCCATATCTTTCAAAAGACCATTATCACTAGTATTAATCCATCTAATTTCCCCATAAGAATTATTGTAGACTAAATAGTTAATATAACCGCTTCCAGTAAGGTCATAAATCTCTGGGGTATTAATATAATTAGCAGAGAGATGGTTATTTAAAAGAAGATTATCTCCTGAATTCATTCTTAAATAAATTCCGTAACCGCCGTTTCCGGTAGTAATGATGGTATTATTGTTTAAAATATTAAAATTAGAAGCAGTTCTTAATTCAATCCCTGGTGCGCCGACAGCACCGGTAGTAACAACATTGTTGGATAAACTGCTAGAGGAAGAATTCATCAATCTGATACCATTAGCAGTGCTGCCGCTAGTAGTAACATTGTTCCCAAAGATATTTGTAAAATCAGATTGATTGTTTAAAAACATACCATTACTTAAAGCACTAATTATAGTAATAGTATTATTCAGAATTGTTCCGTTCGCAGCATGATTAAAATAAACTCCGTGCTTATAAGAAGTAGAAATATTGCCCTCCTGGATGTTACAATTCTTAATCGTAACATTATCAAAACCGATATTTCCCACCCCATAACCTAAAGTTCCGCCAATAGAATAATTAATTAAATAACCCTTACAATCTAAAACAATGTTATTAACGCCAATAGTAAAACAAGTTCCACTGGAATTAATCTTCTGGGTTAAAGTATAAATTGCCCCCGTTGTATCTAAAGTTCCGCATGCAGACTGGTCTGGATCAATATATGCTTGAAAGTTCTGTCCGGAGAGGGAAAAAGTAAATTGATTATCGCTATATTTAGGAGCCTCGTAAGATATTTTTATTGCAAAAGGTTTGCTGGTATCTATTTGTGCAGGAGTTTTAGTGAAACCATAAAACTTTTTCTTAGTAAAAGTATGAATTTGTTCAACTGCTTCTAATTTTCCATCCATACCTTCTTGGACAATTATATCTGTGTAAGTTTCAGGGACAAGATTAAATTGATTTGAGTACATTACAGTTTTGTTTTTGATCACTTCTTTTTCAAAACTAAATTGAATTGCCGGGTTGTTCAGAATTGGCTTAATTGCATTCTGATTTTCAATTTCAAAAATGGCTTCGCAACTCTTCCAGCCATCATCTACTGCATCAGGTTTCCAGATGCAGGAGATATACGGTTTAGTAGAAGTAATTATATTAGAATAATTAGAATGTTTATAACCAAGATTAAATACTTCCTGTCCTTCAAGAATTACTGCAGGCAGAAAATCTTCTGCTAAAACAAACATGCTCATCAAAAAAAGAGCAAATACTATTCCAAGATATATTTTCTTTACCATTTTGTCTGGTTGATTAAAGTTTCGACTTGTTTACTTATTTCATCTGGAGTTAAAGTCTGATTTTCCCAGATTACTAAAACATTATTATGTAATCCGACGATATTTGTATAAGCATCGCTTCCGGTGAGGAAATTAAAAACCCAGGTTTGGTTTCCGGAAATGATTACTTTATCGAATCTTCCGCTTTTCTGGGTATTGTTAAGGTAGCGGACATAGAGCTGTTGGCTAGTATAAGTTTGGTAAGCAATTAATATAGAATCAGCAGCACCTTGTTCAATAGCGGTTCTGGCTTCTGATTCATTAGCAGAGATTTTGAAAGTCCAGTTGTAAATTATAAAATTACTTTCTTTAGCTAAGTCTTTTATCTGGATAGAAAGATCATGTTCTCCCCCAGTCAAAGGAATAGCTGGAGTATAAGTAGTGGTGGTAGTATTGATAAAAGGTGCCACTACATCTCCATCAAGTTGTAATATTACTGAAGAAGTATTTACGCCGGAATATGAATCATAATAATTTATTACAATAGTGGGTGTATTATTTCCAACTATAGTATTATTAGCTGGAGTAATATTAACTATCTCTGGAGCAAGAGTATCTATCTTAAATACAAAATGAGTTGTATTTCCTAGGTTCCCCACTTTATCTTTAGCTAGGGAATGAAGATACCAAAATCCATCAGTTAACCCAATAGCATTTTGAGACTGGTTATTTTGGGAAACAGTTCCTCCAATACCAGTGATATTAATTAAAGAATCCATTGTCCATAAATTCATGATATCTGGGGTGGTTGATTCGTTGTTATTAACTACATAATAATATCCGTAAATGCTTGAATGAATATCTGTTGCTGAAAAGTTAAAGATAGGAACACTAAGATTATACCAATCATTGTTATTAGGATGCGTGGGCGAAGTTATAGTTATCATACTGGGAGCATCAGAATCTATATAAATGTTAACTGGGTTAGACCAAGTGCTATTATGCTGTAAAGCATCCTGAGCATAAATTCGGAATGTATGGCTACCAGAAGTAACATTTACATGATAAGACTGACTATTTCCTAAACTAAACAAATTCCCATCAAGTTCTCCAACATAACTTACCACTCCGCTGCCTATATCCCCAGGATTAGTCCAAGTATAATAAGGACTATTATGTTGGGTCCAATTATCTCCAGAATGCAATTCTTTTATTATAGGCGTACCTGGATTAGAGGTATCAATATATAAACTTACATTTCCGGAATGACCTAAATTACCGGGATTATCCACTGCCCGAACATAAATAGTATGAACCCCTTCTGTTTGTGGTAGAGTAATAAAAGAAGTATTTAGTCCTATATTGTTCCAACTTCCAGCGTCAATCCGGTACTCGTAATGGTTAATTCCATTAGTGTCCTCCACTGGATTCCATGAGATTGTATGGATATTTTGAGTACTCCAATTATTTGGAGAGGAACTTAAAACTGGTGCTAACGGAGGGATTACATCTCCCACAAAGATACTTTTAGTATAAATGTTATTAGACTCATTTGACTCAATAATAATATTATAATAATCCGCATTAATTGTAATGGTGTGATTACTATAAGTAGAATTCCAGCTAAAATAGGTAGAGTTAGTAGAAGATTTGGTTACAGATAAGTTCTGTTCTTGAACATTACTATTTACTGTAAATCTTACCACAAAATTATTGGCATCTGTACCTCCTTCGTTACGGATAATTATATTTACTCCTAAAACCTCTGGTTCAGCTGGATTTAGCGGGGTTTGAATAATATCACTTGCATCTAAAGTTAAGTCTGCTTCTGCAGGATTAATCGTTATCGGTTGCTGTCTATTGTCTTTTAAATCGGAAACATCTGTTGCTGTAACATTAATCTGATAAAACCCTGGTGCTGCAGGAGCAGTAGTAAACCCCTCATATAAATCAGAAGAAGAATTGTAAGTTAATAAAATAAGAACATTATTAACCGTTGCATTCACTGTACTAACATTAAGATTATCAGTTACGTTCACTTTTAAAGACAAGTTAGCATTAACATAACTAGTATCAACAATGATAATCTCGTTAATCTGGGAAGTTGTTTTATCCTTCACAAGAACAGATAAGTTTAATTCATTGTTATTTTCGTCTGATTCAGTGATATTACCTAATGGGTCTACTCTAAGGGTTAAAAGATGTTGGCCGTAATATGCAGGCCATAAGAAATAAGCGGTATTACTTGCATCTGAAAGAATATTTAAGCTTTTGTTTTGATATAATATGCTGTCAACAAACAATTCCAAAGTGAAATTATTTACTCCAGTCCCACCATCGTTATGAACAATCACGGAAAGATTGGTTAATGTTCCGTCAGTAAGAGGAAGCGGAAAGAGATGAATATCATTGCTAAATAAAGTTAAATCCGGGATTGTTGAGTAAATTTCAAGCGATATTTTTTTCGTTGTCGCTAGGCCGTTAATATCTTTAGCCGTGATAATTAACTCGTAAATTCCTGCATTAGGTGCAGTAAAAGTATTTTCGTATAAAGCGGAGGTAGAGTTATAATCTAATACTAAAGTAGTATTACTAATTGTAGCTGTTACTACGCTAATATTAACATTATCAGCTATATTTACTTTAATTGTGGATGGAGTTCCTTCTACGGAACCATGCAGAATTTCGCCTATAATGGGGGGAGTAACATCAAGAATAGAAATATTAATACTTGCTTCATTATTTAACTCGTTTGCTTCAGAAATTATATTAGAGGCATCAGTCTTAATCGTAATGCTATGATTCCCATAAGTTGTTGTCCAGTTAAATTGCGTAGAACTATTTGATTGGTTCGCTATCGATAAAGTTTTACTCTGATCAGAGATGTCATCAATTAATAGTTCAACAATAAAATTATTTGCTGGTTGATCACCTTTATTGTAAACTGTTGCATTGAAAATTAACAACTGATTTTCATACAACACTTTTTGATCGTAATGGATATCGCTAGAAGTCAAAGTCAAATCCGGGTCCTCACTATGAATTGAAAGACCACCAGTAGATTCTGTAGCCCCCGACGTAGAATTAGTGGCGGTTAAATTAACCCAATCACTAGCCATCACGTAAAGAGTATATTCTCCAGGACTACTTGGAGCAATTAGAACTCCTTCGTACCATCCGGAAATCTGATTATAAGTTAGAGTTATTGATTGAGTTGAGAAAGTAGCATTAACTTTAGTTAAATTAATATTATCAGTGGCATTAACTTTAACAGTAAGATTACTGCTTACATTAGCGGGGTTAGGAATAATGATAAGGTTGTGAATCTTCGGAGAGATATTATCTGAAACGGAAAAATCGACAATGATATCTGAAAGATGGATAATGCCCTTACTAGACGTAGTGAAATTCAAAGGGACAAGACAATTATTGTTCTGGTCCGGGGTACAAATAGCTAGGTAATCATTAATCGCAGTAATGTTCAGATCAACTTCTTGCGGTGAATTTGATTCATCCAAAGTTCCAGCGTATTGATAATCAATAGTTCCATCATTTCCTGTATCTTCATCTATGCTGGTTGGATATCCAAAAGTAATGAAGAAATTATCATAATCGACGTAACTGATATTATCATTTTGATAAGCAGGACAATAAGTAAAGTTCAGATTTGTGTCTAAAGTGGTATCGTTTCCTATTGTAATCTCCGAAGCACTACAGAATACATAAACTTTATCTTCAATATCAGAATTGTTAAATATTCCTAATCTATTTTCATTACCAGTTAAAGCAAATTTATGAAAGTTATATGCTGGAGAAAGCCCGCTGTATAACACATCATCAAAAGAGATACTATTTGAAACATTCCAAAGATGTTCACTGATTGAAGCTGAACCTTCATTACCACCTCCCAAACAAGACCCACCACAGGAGTTACAGCCACCACTGCTACCTCCATTACCTTTATCTCCATTAAAAGTAGTGATGTTTTTTGTTTTGACTTCTGTTGCAGTAAATATAGAATGCGATTTTTCAGCGTTAACTCCATTACCACCTTGACAATTCCAACCAGCATCATTACTATCAGAAGCCCCTCCATTGCCCCCATTACCACCATAATAATTTAAACTGGTTGAATTAATGATGATAATAGATGATGATTTATTTCCATAGAGATAAATAGTGCCACGACCCCCAATGCCTCCATTTCCTCCAATAACCGTTCCAGTATTAACACAAGAACCTCCGGTTTGATAAGCATGTCCCCCATTCCCTCCTTTTCCCCCGTAAGAATTAAGAACTGAATTATCAATTTTTAAGTTATTTTTGATGTAAAGTTCTATTTTCCCCTCATATCCATTCCCTCCGTTATCCCCATAATGAGTTCCATCAGAAGGGCAAGTTTCCTCAAAATCAGAACCTTGAGAACCTTGGTTACCATACCCATTAAGTGTTGCATTTGTAATATTGATCCATCCGTAGGTGGTATTTAACCGGATTAAACCGGGTGACCCTTGGCCATTAATTATTGTATCATGCACCCAAATAGAAGCATTATTTGTGTCGATGTAATTACCGGAAAGAGTGCCATTACAATTAATAATATTTCCTTCAACCTCAACGCAGCCAGAGATTGCCGTGGGATCTAAGACAAAAGTATATCCTAACAGATTAAGAGTAACATTAAACTTAAATTCTTCTGCACCAATGGGAATATCTTCCAGACTATAATCTAATAACTCGCTTTTATTGACGGTTAAGTCTAAAGTATCTTTGATATTTCTCTCTTTAAAACTATATCTTTTAGAATTATCTAAACTGATATTAAAGTCTGTCTCACCAAGATTAAATAAAGTATTAGTAATATTTATTCGGATTATACAGTTCTGTAAACAATGATAATATTCCTGGTCTGTTTCTATCTTTAGATACTGGCTGAGATCAGCAGAATTTCTATAGATTATCTCTTTACCACTCAGCTGGACTGCATTAAAATTTAAGTGAGCAAAGCTAATGTTCTTTTGTTTATTTCCCTCAGCAAAACCGGGGTCTTCTTTAGTTAAGACAAACGAATATTCTTCACCTATAGTTAAATTCATTAATTCCTGCCATGTTCCTAAACATTGGCTATTAGAGAAATCCCATTCTTTGCATTTGTAAAGAGTTTCCCCTTCTGCGATGGAAGTAATCCTCACAGAATCAAATTCCAAATTTTCAGGGTTAACGGCATAAACGTCTTTAAATTCTAAGTCTTCAAAAGAATCTATTTTTGGATAGCTTAAACCCAATTCTTCATTCTCATTAAGTCTTATATTTTTAAATTCAATCTTAATCTCTGGGTTATCTTCTGGAATAATAGTTAAGTTATAAACCACATTTTCAGGTTCATCTTCTAGCTCATCTTTAGAATATAGACTAAAACCAATTAATTCTCCATTCTCATCTTTAACTTTAAATTTATATTTTAGAGGAGTTTTATCTATTGGTTTTTGATTAATTTTAATTTCTAAATTAACTGAATTTGGAGAGATTACTTCATCTCCGGAATAATTTGCAATAATAGTATAAAATCCTGGAATTCTACTAAATGTATCCCAGTTTATTTCTGCTTTCCCTCCAATATCAGTAATATCTGAACCCAAATACTCATCTGCATAAAAGTCTATTTTTTGGTCTGGAATCGGGGTTTGATTATTATCCTTCAGGAAAGCTTGGATATTAATTATCTCCCCAACAATAGCAGTTAGTTTATCTATTATTAAAGTTAACGCAGTGGAGATACTAGTGGATTCATATATTGGTTCAGCCTCATTAATGGGCAACCCCAGGGGTAGATTAATAATTGCTCCTGTTGGAGTCTGAATAGAACCATTTACTGATTGAGTAACATTTTCCTCTAACTGATTCTCAATAGGAGTTAGATTTGTTGATAGTTCTTCACTTTCTACCGGAATTCCAAGAGTATTATTTACTGTTTGAGAATCATTTTCCAAAGCAAGGACTAAAGTTAAAAATAGTAAAAACGATCCAAAAATAATAATTCTTTTTTTCTCTATCAATTTTGAACTCCGTATCCTGAAATATTCAATTTAGCATTAGTAACATTAGCTGTTTTCGGTAATTTAATATAGACCACTTGGCTGCCTGCACCGGCATAAGTAAGATTTTTAATGTATGAACCATCTGAAAGCGTAGTAAAGGTTAAACTTCCTGGACCGACAACCGGTATAATTACATTAGCGGTAGAACTTACATTATGGCTATCTGTAGCCTTTAAAGTAATTTTGTGAAAACCAGAAGAAAGATTGTTTAAAGTAAAAGCGTTCCCGGTCCCGATTACCCCATCACGGTCAGAAATCCAGACTAAAGAATTTCCGGAAAGATTACCATCTTCATAATCTTGAGCAGTGCCTTCAAAAGTAATGTTCCAGCCTAAAGAATAGACTGAGCCAGGAACTGGAGAAACGATGGTAACATTCGGCGGAGCAGAGATTACAGTTACATTTACAGAGACATTAGCACTTTGGTTATCATTATCTACTGCTGCTAAAATAATTTGATAAGATCCAACTGTAAAATTAGACCGATTAAATTCTGTCCCCGAACCTAAATTACCATTTAAAGAAGATTTCCAGGACAGAGAATTTCCGACTAAAGAACCGGTTTCAGGATCAGTTGCTATGCCCTTAAAAGTGAAGAGAACTCCATTAATTATCTGTTGATTATTTGTAGGAGAGATTATCGATACTATCGGTGGTTGAGGCTCTAAAACCACAAATTGAGTCTGGTCGAGCCCAGTAAGGCCATAACTATCCATTACTGAAGCAGTAATCAAGTGTGCACCCTGAGATAAGGCTTTAATAAAAGATAAGCCAGTTCCAAGATACCCATCAAGACTGGAAGTCCAGTTTAATTTTGAAGATAAATCTCCATCATGCGGGTCGGTGGCAGTTCCATTAAAAGTGATGCTGTTTTCGGTATAATAAAAGGTGGCATTATTTTCTGGTAAAGTAATATTAATTATAGGAGTAGATTCTTCAATAATAATGCTTAGAACACTAACTGCACTTACCTGGCTAAAGTCGGTGGCATTTAAAGTGAGGTTATGTACCCCAACACTTAAAGAGTTAGTAAAAATGGTTCCGCCGCTACCTAAATAACCGTCGATACTTGAAGTCCAAATAAGAGCGTTACCCATTATGTTCCCATCTTCAGGGTCTAAAGCTTTACCATCCAAATAAACTGTTGCTCCTTCCGGGAAAGCCTGGCTGTTAGAGGGAGAATTTATGGTTATTACTGGTGGTTGTGAAGCCAGAACCAAAATAATTACCTGATCAACGTCTTTATTTCCATCAGAATCTTCCACAGTTAAATAAATAACCTGATCTCCCAAACTAAGGTTAGCATAGATTAAAGAGCCGCTACCAAGATAACCATCTTTACTGGAAGTCCATTCATACAAAGATTCATTTAAAGATTCATCTTTATAATCCGTGCCATACCCTGTAAGAATAGTTGGCAGATTGACATAAGCTGGTGCCCCGTTAGGTGGAGCGACAATCGAAGTAGTAGGCTTAGGATTAACCACATTTACTAACTCGTTGATTTGGTTGTTAAGTTCGTTTAGTTCACTGGTAACATCAGTGTAATCAACCTCAACACTAATATTACGTATCCCAATAACGGAAAAGTTAGTTAAGATGCTGATTAAAGCAGTTTCGTTGCTGGCAAGATTAGTTATTTCCTTTTCCCCGATCAAATACTGGGCAGTATAATCATTGGGAGAAGTATAACTCTCCATATATTTTAATTTAAAATTACTGGCATTAGCCGGCCCCTCATTTCTAACTGCAACTGTAATATTTAGAATTTCATTAGCATCCGGGGTTAGGGAAGAAAAGCCTAAGGCAAGAGGAACTAAATCCGGTTTATTGGGGTTTTTTAAAGTGGCAAAGTAAACTGAATTATTTTCTGCGGCATAAGAATAAAGAGTGGCATTTTCTATCAATTCTGCAGTATGATTGCCTAATTCTCCTTCCACTTCCGGGTTAACCTTAGTTAATTCCACACCGCCATAAACTGTATAATCCCACCAATTCCAGCCATTATTATAATACTGGAAAGAGTACAAATATTGCCAGGCTTTGGTTTCATAATAGCTTTGATCAAAGTTTTTGTAAAGGCCGGAGAGATTGTTAGAATCAATTAGCTTATTGTAAATTATATTTTCTCCCGGCTGCTTTTTATACCATTGAGCTAGGGCAATAGAAGCGTGGGCTCTTCGCAAGGCTTCATATTTTGGGTCAACATTAACTTTTATTTCAGCTTCAGCCGCAATCTCAGCTAAGCCCGCTTCAAGGTCAGCTTTGAATTGCGCTAATTCAGCCTGGTAGCCGCCGCCATTTACCCAGACTGCGTCCACTACAGAATTAACTTTTAGGGTGGAATTAGTGATAAATATTTTGCACCCGGTTCCATTTGCAGTTACGGAATCTGAACTGATCCAGACCCGGGCATAGAAACCAGGCCATTTGCTGGGATCGCCAACAACATTCTCTTCCCAGTTGTTAACCAAACTTTCAACTAAATTCTGGCTTTGGCCAAAATGATCCATTTTGAGTTGGACGTCGGCATCAAACATAATCTGGCCTAATTCCGTGTGGGATAAGTTACCATCAACTTTAGAAACATCACCCACTTTTCCTGCGAAACCCGGGCCAGGCTTAGTATCCATGGTCACCCACATTTTGTGATTAGGGACAATTAAGCTGGTTAAGAAAGCGTTAGTAGCTTGGACGGTAGCGTTAGTGATATTGATCAGAACATCAGTTGTGTTAGCTTCTTTTCCTTTCATCACGGCGACAAAACCTTCTTGAGGATCGCAGGTAGAGATATAGTTGAGATTAGCGGAAGTGAAGTTGATGCCGCCGGTTTTTTCTGCAACGTCTTCAGGGGAAGTGTCTATAAAATTTGTAGTAAGATCAAAACCACCATACTTTCCAGAGACTGAACTGGCATAAACTTCTAGAGTCCAATTACCTGCTTGCATTTGTGGTTTATTTATCGTCAAACTTTTAGTGTAGGAAGTGCTCAAATCAGAAGCAACAACAGTACCGCTGGGGTTGAGCACTCTTAATTGTAAGTAAGATAATGAAAAGAAAGGGTCAACCTTGAATCCTTCTTCTTGCCCGTTAAGTGTAAGGTAGAATTTCCAGGTCTGACCGTTAGCAATTCGGGCGGAAAGAGATTCTCCTATTTGAATACTCTGGGCAAGGAAAATGTTGTCGTAGTAATAATCGAACATCCACTCCCAGACTTTCCCTGTTAGCGCCCAGTATTGGGTGCCCCATTGAGTCATATAAGTTCCATCACCTTTTGATTTATTTGCTACCTGACCAGCTATATATGCAGCATTGAGAATATTTTCAGTTCCTGTCCCGTTGTAAACTGCATAGTAATCCCAAGTATAGTCTACTGCTTGATTTCCGTCGTTGGTGTTAGAATTATTTTTATACATTTGGTCGCAGGTGAAGTCAACGACATGGGCGCCGGTTTCTTTCCACTTTTTTGTATTTTCAGTTTCATATATTTTAATAGTATACCACGGAGCTAATTTTGTTGCCATTGCACCTGCTCTAAGACTTTCTGTTGGCCATAAGATAGAAATCGCTGGTGCCCATTCATTTGGAAGAACATCTTTAACATAAGTTTTGAAGTTCAGTGTTTGTTTTGAAAAACCAGGTGTTCCATCAATAATTCTATTTTTAATGTAAATATCCAAACCTAATTGAGAACCATTACCATAATTGTTAACTAAACTAGGGCAATCTGCTTTTTCTGCATTAGTAAAACCGGTAATTGCTACAGTTATGTTTATGGGGAATTGTTCGATATTAGCATGAGCAAATTTAATCATGAGAGATAGAACTACAACAAAAAAAATTGTTCTAAACCAACGTCTCTTCAAATAGATCATATATTTCCTCTTTTTAGGGGAGCCTTGTACCAATCCTTATAATATATCTCTTATTCACAATTTTTTTTAAGCCATTTTTTGTGATAAATCCAGTTATCCCCATTTTTCCACTTGCTTCAACTTTAATATCATTTGCTAGTTCTAATTGTACTTCTTTTGTATTCTTTTCAAAATTCTCCCATTCTTCAATTCTAAAATGAATAAACACCGGGACAAATTCCTCTTTCTCTACCCTTTCCCATAATTGATCTTCAATCAGAGGACCGACAAGTATTCCCATTTTTTCTCTTTTCTCATCTAAAACAATTTGGTCTTCTATCATAAAACCCAACTCTTGTTGACTCTGTTGAAAATCTGGTGCTTGTGCAATAACTATCTCTTTCAGAACTTCCATCTTATACTCTTTCTCCGAAACCCCTTCATTCACTTCTCCCGGTAAGTCCTTCGCTTTACTCTTATTAATCATTCCAAAGATTACATTTCCATAAGTTTTACTTTGCTCGGTATCGTTAATTACTAGACCTTTCGCTTTCAATTTCTCCAGAGTTTCATTAGTAATAGAATCTACTTTAACCGCAACCGAGATGATTTCACCGGTTTTAATTTCCTGCGGAATTTCTTTCACTGCACAGCCGGCGAGAAATAATATGCTAAGCAATAGAACAAATATAATACACCTTGCTTTTTTCATCTGTTCACTCATTTTATTTTTGAATACTTCTGACATTTATAAAACCTCTTTTCTATCAATAACATAGAACTTCCATGTTTGCCCTTTGGCAATCTTAGCAGAGACGGCATCACCAATCACCATATTCTTCGCAAGAAAAGAATTGTTATAGTAATAGTTGAGGATATATTCCCAAGGCTTGCCGGATTGAACGAGATATTGAGAGCCCCATTGGCTCATTTGCAGCCCAGGATATTCTACGATTTCTTTTTTCCAGATACCGTCTGTGCCTTGGTAATGTAAGGCTTCGAGGACTTTTTCTGTTCCGCTGTAATTCTTTTCAGCGTAGTAAGACCAAGTGTCATCGACAGATTGGTTCGTTTTTAGTTGAGTGGTTTCGTCGTACATTTGGTCGCAGGTGAAGTCTACTACATCGGCACCGATTAATGACCACTTTTGTGGTTCATCTACTCTATACCAACCATATAATTTAACTGCCATCGCACCTGAACGAAGGCTTTCTTGATTCCAAGTAGTATTCCATTCGTTATCCAATACCCTTTGAGTATATAATTTCAAAGGAACAGTATCGACAGTAACAGTATGATTTTTGATATATTGTTCCAAACCATCTCCGTGAGTAGCTTCAAGTTTGGGACAATCTGTCTTTTCATCCCAAGAAAGATTTGTGATAGCTACTTTTATACTGTCTGGAAAAGTTAACAAATTTGCAGAAACATCTATGGATAAAAATAACACAATTCCTACCACTAGTACAGCTATAGCTCCTTGCTTAATTATTACAAGTTTTGGTTCCATTTTCAAATACAGTGCAATGAGGTATACTCAAGTCTCTCCAGCCAATATCTAATATACATTCAACATTTCTTAGTTTATTAACTCCTTCTTGAGTTATCTCTCCTTTAAGAGCCCCTCTCTCATCCTCTTCTAATTTAAAATCTGCTTTACTTAACCGTGAATTTATTTCATCAAGACAGATTTTACTATTATCACCCCAGTACTCCATTCTAAATTTTATATACGCTGGAGCGTACTCTTTATCTTTTAATTCTTCTAACAATTTTTTTCTTATATAAGGTCCAACAGTAATATTCTCTTTAGCTCTAGCCTCATCAATAATATTCTGCATATCTTTGTCCGTTAACTGCTGGCTTTCTTTCTTCTTCACCACTTTAATCTGAGAATTATTTTGTAATTTACCAAACTCCGTTTTATTAATCTCGCCGGTCAAAACTAAGTTTTCACTTGTTTCGTAAGAAACTATCAATCCTTTCTGTTTCAAATCTTCAATAACGCTGGCAGAAACATTCTTATCAACAATAACATTAACTTTTATCTTATCTGGACTTACGGATGGTTCTACCGGAACTTCTTCTTTAGCACATCCAATAATAATTAGAATCAATAGTACTAATAATATCCCAATAAACAAACTTTTTTTTCTCATCCTACACCCCCCTTCTTTCACTTTAGTAAACATTCAATCTTTATAAAGCCTCTTTACCACTTAAAGATATGCTTTTGATAATTGGATTCTCTCGCACAAAAGTAATCAACAAAACATCTCCGCACGGCGATTCAAAAACCATGGTCACCCACATTTTGTGATTAGGGATAATTAAGCTGGTTAAGAAAGCGTTAGTGGCTTGGACGGTAGCGTTAGTGATATTGATCAGAACATCAGTTGTGTTAGCTTCTTTTCCTTTCATCACGGCGACAAAACCTTCTTGAGGGTCGCAGGTAGAGATATAGTTGAGATTAGCGGAAGTGAAGTTGATGCCGCCGGGAGCGGCTGCTGGGTTACTAGCATCTGATGCTTTCGGAGTTATTCCCAGCTTGAAATCAGCGAAATCTTTTTCAATTTTCTTTCCGGTGACATTAATCTTTCTAGCTCACTACCTCATTAAAATTTATCTCCACGCTCTTACTGATCAGATAATCATAATCTAAACTGGCCAGGAAAGTTTTCGGCACCCAATCTTTAGTATTTTTCAATTCCACAGGATAATCTTTCACCTGACATTGGGGCCTGGAAATTATTTTCTTATACCCGGAAGCATCGATATTGGTCTCGTAGAGACATTGAGAATTATCTACTACAAAACCAGGCAGCTCAATCTGAAATCGTTTTACTAATAAAATCTTTCCCATCCCCACATTTTCAATATTGGAGATTAAACTTAAAGTTTTAAAGGGCTTGTTTTCGATTATGGAATCTTTCTGTACATGCCCTAGATCAAAATTGATCTTAGCAAATTCTTTGGGCGCTCTGGATTCTTTGATCGTAACGATCTTATTTATTTCCGGCATTAAAGCTTTTTTCTCTTCAGGAGTTTTATCTCCGATAAACGCTCTCTGTAACAAAGACTGGGTATTCAAATCTAATAATTTTGCAGAAAATTCTAGATTATAACTAGCATTAAGCACTTTTCCTTCCGGAGGATAGCATAAGAAAGTATTGCCTAATTCTTCTTCTTTAAATTCAATTGCTGGAGAGGTGCTTGGCTCAATCCTGCCTAAGAAACTCTCTTTAGAAATCTTATCCGTAAAATTACAATACATCTCCGCTTTAATCACTAATTTTCTAGGATTCTTTATTTTCAGCTCTACCGGAAAGGGCAGATTCGCAGCATAAAATTGGGGGAAATAATCTTTGTTTATGACTAATTCTGCGCTGGTAGGAATTTTGATAGTAGGATCAATCACTCCTCCCACCATTAAAGAAACTTCTTCTTTCTCTTTTTTCTTTTCAGCAATGCATGTTTCAAATTCCGGTGTACCCTCTTTCTTTTTCTCCATTTCAGTACAGCTATAACTCAATTCAGAATATGCTTGTTTCTCTTCTACACAGCCCTCAATATTAGTATATTCTCCTTCTATTAAACATTTTAAGTTCGACCAGGCAGGATTTTCTTTTTGGGGCAATTGTTCTCTTAATCTCGCCTGAGCTTCCTCAAATTCTGTTGCGCTGGGCAATAAAGATTGGTCATAGCCTAGATTAGGAATGCTCGGAGCTACGAAAACAAAGATCAAGTACATTATTCCCACTATTCGAGTTAAATTTATAGCCACATTAGCGAACTTGCTCTCGCTGGCCTCTGCAGGTAAAGTTAATAAGCCAAAGAAAGCCCACCAGGGCATGAATAGGACTAAACTTTCCATCAGCGGAGTAATAGGCAGGCTTAAATTTTCCGCTAAGAAAGCAATTAACCCAATATCTAAAAAAAAGAAAATTACTGGAATAAAACCTAACAATTCTGGTTTAAGGCTCTGTCCTTTGGAAAAGACTCCAAAAATAAGTGAAATAATTAATATTCCAGCTCCGAAATAAAGCAGGAATTCTGGGTCATAATTTCCTCCAAATAAAAAGTACCAGATTACGAATATTAACATCGGAATTAATATTGCGCTACGATTCTTTTCAGTTTTCTGGGCTAGAGCATATCCCGCTAAGATAAACAAAGTCAAAGAGAAAACAAAAGTGATTGCCGATGCTCCTCCCGTAGTCAAACGCAAAATAAAATGGATTACTCCTAGAACCACCATCATCCAACTCAAGTTTTTGGCTGCTCCGCTCACTGCTCCTGCCGCTTCGCTGGCGCCAGCAGACTTTGCTGCTGCTCCTACCTCTCCAGAAGCTGCAACTTTCGCTGCCTCACCAAAAAGTGTCATCCCATCTTCCTCTTTTTTTATATGTTAAACCTATTTTAAAAATAAAAACTAAAAAAGTAATCTAATCGGCCCCTAAATACCATAACTACTTCACTAAATCCACCCGAAGTTCCTGTACTTCAATGGTTTTATCCGGCTTGACTTTCAGGGCATTATTACCCTGGACAATATCATCACTCAAGTCTAAGATGTAAGTTACCTCTTTGGTATCAAAATTCTTGGCATGGCCGTTAAAGATTAATTCTCCATATTTGCTGCTGACTACGTCCACAAAATTTAAGGTAGCCCGTAATCTTAACTTTTCATCCACCACGTCCTGATACTGTTCGTAAGATACCTCAAAATAATAAGTGGGATATTCAACCTCTTTTAATTCTGATTCGATTTTGATATTAGAGATAACATAAGTTCCTTTACTGGTCAGGAAAACAATCTCATTCTCTCCAGAATAAACCAGGCTGGGAGAAAATTCTAAGGGCACCATGGACAACTCACAGTCAGGAATGGCAGAATAAATTTCGTTGCCGTTAATTAACACTTCCAGCTTCCCCGCTTTATTTGTATCACAGTCTGGCTTGAATTTTAATCTTATTTTTTCCAAGTTTTTCTTCTCTGTTTCCGAAACTAAGAAAAGATTCTTGGAAGCTTGAGATTCCAGATTAGTCACATCAGAAACTACTTTCAGTTTTTCTACCTGGATCGAATTAGTTTTCCAGAAAGCTGCTCCCACTCCCGAAGTGCTGAACAACAATTCATTATTTTCTTGGATGGAATTTTTAGGAAGATTGACTACTAACGATTCTCCTGCGGTGACCTCTGAACTGAAAATTTCATCTCCATTTAAACTAACCAATAAATCTCCTTGGGCAGATTTTACGGTAAAGCTTAACAAGAAATCCTCGGACTGGTCTAAACTGGGCACCGTAAACTTAAAATTGCTTTGTTCTTCAGAGAAAGCGCCTTTTTTCATGCTGGCTACATTCTTTTCCGCTAGAATCTTACTTTCAGTTTTAGTAAAGATAGTAGTTACCGGAAGCGGGTGTTCAATCTCTTTTTGATTCAAAAAATCAATCTTTCCCGGAGAAACTTTCAATAGATTAATCTTGACTTTGGCCTCATCGATCACTTTAGGGGCGGTGCTGGTAGAAGTAGAACTTTCTCCTAATAGTTCCGCTCTTTCCTGAGGCGGGATTAAAACAATAAATCCCACTAATAAAGCGGCAATGATTACCAATAAGATGGCTGCTCCCGCAGCTGCCTGACCTCTTTTACTTTGGTTCATAATTAAAAGTAAGAAAATCTTTTAATATATAAAGTATTCTGTTTTTGTAAATACTAGATTAAAGATTAAAGTTGCTTTTTCACCCCCAACCTTTTTATAATCCCTTACTTTACCTTTTAAACATGCACATCATCCATTCTGATTTCAAGAAAGGAAACGTAAAACTAAAAATAACCGATCCGGAAGATTTATGGTACTTAAGCCATCTCATTGACCCAGGAGATTTGGTTAGGGGCAAGACTACTCGCAAGGTCAAGATCGGTTCAGGAGAAAATGCAGCGGTAGCCAAAAAGACCTATATCGTAACTATCGAAGCAGAAAGCCTTGACTTTAGTCCCGCTGGTAATTCTTTAAAGATTAATGGTAAGATCAAAGAAGCCCCAGAAGAAATTCCCCAGGGCAGCTACCAATCCATCTCCCTAGAATTGGAAGCAGAATTCATTTTAGAAAAAGTCCATTGGCTGGAATTTCAAAAACAAAAATTAACTCAAGCTGCAGAAAAGAAGTATAATTACCTTCTCTGTCTTTTCGATCGGGAAGAAGCTTTATTTGCTCTCACCAAAAATAGGGGGCACGAAATCGTCCTCCGATTAAAAGGAGAAGTGCACCAAAAATCTCATCCAAATTCCCATCCTCAAGAGATCAAAAAAGATTTTTATCTAGAAATTATTCAGACTTTAGATACCTATCTAAAAAGATATCTTCCCGAAAAGATTATTTTAACTTCTCCTGCTTTTTACAAAGAAGATTTATTCAGAAAAATAACCTCTCCGGAATTAAAAAGTAAAATTGTTTTAGCCACCTGTTCCGACGTCAGCGAAAGTGCTATCGCCGAGGTCATCCGATTGCCTGAATTAGCTAAAGTACTCCTATCTTCTCGAGCTAGAGAAGAAAATTTGTTGATGGAAGAACTGTTAAGCGCAATCAACAAACAGGGACTGGCTACCTATGGCTGGGAAGAAGTTAAAAAAGCAATTTCTGCCGGGGCGGTAAGCAAATTATTGCTCAGCGATATATTCATCCAACAGCAGCGCGAGCAGGGTAATTATCTGGAACTAGATCAATTAATGAAAAAGATTGATGGCCTGAAAGGAGAGATTCATATTTTATCTTCAGAACAGGAAAGCGGAAAAAGGCTAGATGGTTTAGGCGGAATCGCCTGTTTGTTACGATATAAATTAGACTGGTAAAAATCATTTGGTGTTTATAACTATAGAGAACTTTGAAAAATAGTAATTTTCATCTTTTTTATCTAATTTATATCTGAAAATTACGACCATTTCAAATTCTCTTAGAGGACTGCAATATAAATTATTGAATTATTCAAAGCCCTCTATAATTCATAATTCTCATAAATTAAATAAAAAATATATTATTTATACTAATTTGTATCACTCTTGGCCACTAACCTTGAGACCCTCTTAAAAGGTATATTTTCCAAAACCACAACCTTTTAATAGTAGTTAGTTTTACTGATAGTCAAGTAACAAATATGGTGAACGGGAGATAATATAGCAAATGTGTTAAAGATTCAAATGATAATCTCACGCATTTGCTATTAGGAGAAGTGTTAAATGTTCGTGAATTTAACACTTCGAGTATATCAAGCGTGAACTTTCAAAAAGAGGGGGGGTTAAAATGATTGTAAAAGAAGAATTATTAAGCAAACTTCGTCGCTACTTTGATCTAAATTTATACGAAGTTAAACTATGGACGGCTTTATTAAGCCGAGGAGTTTCTACTGCCGGAGAACTTTCTGATATCGCTGATGTTCCTAGATCCAGAAGTTATGATGTTCTAGAAAGCCTGGAAAAGAAAGGTTTTGTAGTCATGAAATTAGGCAAACCAATTAAGTATATTGCTATTCCGCCTAGCGAAGTGGTAGACCGGGTCAAGAAAAATATGCATAATGATGCTCAGGACAAAATTAAAAGATTAGATACTGTAAAAGGTTCGCCTTTACTTGGCGAATTAGAAAGCCTGCACACTAATGGAATTAGTTTGATTGAACCTTCTGAAATGAGCGGTTGTTTAAGGGGAAGAAATAATATCTATAACCATCTAGATCTGCTCATTAAAGAAGCTAAAAAAACTGTTAATATCATGACTACTGATAAAGGCTTCATGAGAAAGATGGAGGGTCTTAGGGCTACTTTAGAAAAAGCTAAGAAAAAAGGAGTAAAAGTTAGAATTTCTGCTCCTATCACTAAAGAAAATAAAGACCTAGCTGAAGAAATCAAAGCTATTGCCGAAATCAAGCATAATGATAAGGTCCGCTCCCGATTCGTAACTGTAGATGGAACTGATTTGGTCTTTATGGCTTTGAACGATAAGGATGTCCATCCATCCTATGATCTAGGCGTTTGGGTCAAGACCCCTTACTTTGCTTCCTCTATGGACAGCATGTTTGACCAGGTCTGGAAAAGCTAGATTTTTTGTTTTATTTCTTATTTTTTTCTTTTTTTAAATGTTCTTCAACTGCACTAATTACTTTCCCGAAGTCATCAAGCCTTTCCCTAAGAAGATTAAAGATTCGCTCATCATCTATTTGACCATATTTATGCACCAAAATGTTTCTCAAGCCTTTCATCTCCTGCACTAAATCAATTATTTTTTTAGGAAAAATCTTCTTTTTAACCAAACTAGCAAAAATCTCATCTATGCTGGAAGGCACTCCTAAATTCAAAGAAGAATAAATTATGGAAAAGATATCCACTAGATTCTGTAGAGAATATTCTAATCTCTTGTAAATCCCATCTTTAACCAGGCCCAACTCAGAGAACTCTTCCATCTCTTCAGGAAGATTATCTCGTATTAACTCAATATTCTCTTCGATTTCTTTAATCTTTTGTGAAATTCTAGAATCGATCATATTTCTACCGCCATTTTATCTTTAGCCAAATAATAATCATAAATTTTTTTGAAATCGTCGTACTCATTAATAACCTCAATGGCTCTCTCAATCAATTGTTTTGTATTTTTACGGTATAATACTTTACCCGAAAGAACACTTTTTTGGACATATAAAGGCAGATCTTCAAACACCTGAATATCGCATTTTTCAGGGAGAAGCCCGGATAATTTGATTCTGGCTTGAAGCCTTTCTTTTGGAGGCAGATCCAAAGAAATACAGAGATCAATATCAGAAAGAGGATTGGCTCTCCCTTTGCTTACCGAACCGAAGAGGATAATAAAATTAGTTTTAGTGAAAAGGTTTAGTTTCTTTAATGCTTTGATTAAGTCTTGTTTATAATTCATTCAATTAATGAATAGTTTAAACTATTTATACTTTTCTTCTCTTTTTCAGGAATTTCTTTTTTACTAACGGGGGGGGGGGTAACGCAAGTTTAAAAGTAAAAACTACTTTTAGAATAAATAAATATTAAAACGAGGTGTTCAAAGATGAAAAAATTATTAATATTGTTAAGTTTGTTAATTGTGGTTTTGTTTGTAATCAGTTGTGCTCCTAAAGAAGTAGGAGAAGAGAGTGCTGAAGAAGAGGCTTTGGCTGGTGAAGCGGTGAAACTCTCCAAAGCGGATCTTACAGGTCCAACCTGTAAAGTGATAGATATATTACAAGTGAATGGAATGAAATTCAAAGGTGTTACCGCTGCTGAAGCTTGTAAACAGATAGGTAGGACTTGTATTAGCCTGGTTACTAGCCGTGTCCAGTATATTGAGGAAGGACAACAAACTATTCATTTCACTGACATTGAAAGTGATTACTATTGTGATTCTGCGGTCTTAGGCGAAACTAAAGAAGATAAAGTAGCTAGTCCGGTTGGTCTAGACATCCGAACAGTCAATCAGGTCTTTTGTTGCAGATAAGATCATTTAATTTTACCCATAAACTTTTCCGCCCAAACGTTTAAATATAAGTACTATTTCTAGTACATATGGTACTAAAATTAGAACATATATTAGGAAGCAAGAATTCTATCTCCGTTTTAAGATTCTTAACCCAAAAACCCAACCGAGCTTTCGGCCTGACTGACCTTTCCCAAGAGTTAAACATCTCCAAAAGCAACCTTATCCGAGTTCTAAGACCTTTAACCCAAGAAAAGTTAGTAATTGAACTGCAAAGCGGAAGGAAGAAAACTGTCCAGATCAACGGAGAGCAGAGATTAATCGAAACTTTATGGAAGCTCTTCATGCAGGAAAAACAGATGAATCTTTCCTCGGAATATAAAAATATTATTGACTTATTTTTCCAGAAACATCAAGACGAAATAGAAGTATTTATCCTCTTTGGCTCAGTATCCCGGGGATTGGCCAAAAAAGATAGTGATATTGATCTCTTAATAATTGGAGACAAAAAACTGTCTGGGCCAATCTTAGAGCTACCTTACCGCTTTGAGCTGCATAATTACACCTGGAAAGAGCTGGAAGAAAAAACCGATTTTGTGGTTTTAGACTGCCTCATCAATGGAATTGTCTATAAAGGAAAGGTATTCAAAATAATCAAAGAATTAAATGCTTTCCCTAAAAGTTACCTCATTTATCGTTTAAATAAGTGCAAAGAATATCTTACCAAATCCAAGAGTTTAAAAGGAGAATCAAAAAAATATTTCCTCAATTTAGCAAAAGTAACTCTCGGAGAAATTAAATCTATTCTCAGAAATAAAAAGACCATTCCAAAGCAGAACCTAAAATCAGAAGCAACGTTTAAAAATATCGCTGAAATTGAGCAAGAATTAGCTAAAGAAGGAGAAAACTTATGGCTGATTTGACCAAAGCTAAAAACCTGTTAAGATCCGCAGAAGATTTATTCGTCAGAAAAGAGTTCGCTGGCGTAGCTGGTCTAGCTTACCAAGCTTTTGAAGTCGGGATCATCGTTTTAAGTGAAAACCTCCAGGAAATTTTAAAAGACCACCTCTCCAGAAGAAAAAAAGCTGAAGAATTGCTTGGAATCCCCACCCAGATGATGAAAAAGATCTGGCGTTATCGCAATGTAGATTTTTACGGCAATGAACGCATCGGTGAAAATAAAATAGAATTAAGTGAAATAGAGATAAAAGAAGCTTTAACTACAGTTAAAGACCTTTTGATAAAAATCGAAAATTTGATCCAAAAATGGAAATTCAAACCATCATAAATAAACTCCATCCTTTAGAACGTAAAGTCCTGCCCTTACTAAAGACAGAGACCAATCTCACCAATCTCATCCAAAGGTCTGGATTAGACGAAACCGAAACTTTGCGCGCCCTGCAATGGCTGGAAAACAAGCAAGCTTTGGAATTAACCTCCACTACCAAAAAAGTTGTAAAATTAGACCTTAACGGTCTAAAATACAGAAAAGAGGGCCTGCCCGAAAAGAAATTTCTGTTAGCCCTCAGTTCCAATTTCCAGCCCATCAGCGAGATTACCAAAAAATCAGGATTAAACCCAGACGAGCTTACCGCCAGTTTAGGAGTACTCAAAAGCCGCCTGGCCATTGAATTAAAAAAAGGTACCGAAAAAACCGCCGAACTAGAAGTCAAGCTTGGTTCCCAAGGAGAAAAAATCAGGAAGGCCGGCTCTTTTGAGGAAGAGTTCCTGAAGAAAGATTTTCCGCTGGATTTTGATTCCGTTCAGGATACAGATAAACTGGCTCTAGAAGAATTAAAAAGAAGAAAAAGTTTTTTGAAGATTGAAGATGAAAAAACAGTTACCTTCAAATTAACTGAGTTAGGTCAACAATTATCCGCCCAGGATCTCAGCGGAGAATTCGTCAATCGTTTAACTCCTGGAATGCTCAAGACCGGCAGCTGGAAAAAACAGCAGTTCCGCGCTTATGATGTGGAGATTAATGTTCCTAAGATCTATGGTGGGAAAAAACATTTTGTAAACCAGGCGGTAGAATACGCTAAAAATGTTTGGATAGAGATGGGTTTTAAAGAGATGAACGGAAAAATGGTCGACACCTCTTTCTGGTGTTTTGATTCTTTGTTTGTTCCCCAAGATCATCCAGCAAGAGAATTACAAGATACTTTTTATTTGGGGGGAAAAGTAGAAACCGGAAAACTTCCAAACCAAGAATTAGTGGAAAAAATTAAAACTACCCACATCTCCGGAGGCAAGACCGGAAGTAAAGGTTGGGAATATCCCTGGAAAGAAGATGAAGCGAAAAAGAACGTATTAAGAACCCATACCACTCTCTTATCTGCACATACCTTAGCAAACTTAAATAAAGAAGATTTGCCCACAAAATTTTTTGCTTTAGGCAAATGCTTCCGCAATGAGGCTCTGGATTGGAAACATTTATTTGAATTTAACCAAACCGAGGGAATAGTCATAGACAAGAATGCTAATTTCCGCCACCTGCTTGGCTATCTAAAAGAATTTTTCAAAAAGATGGGTTTTCCCCGGGCTAGATTTAGACCGGCTTATTTTCCTTATACCGAACCTTCAGTAGAGATAGATGTCTGGCATCCGATACATAAAGAATGGATTGAACTAGGCGGTGCAGGAATGTTCCGACCGGAAGTGGTTATTCCTCTGCTCGGAGAAAATATTCCTGTACTTGCTTGGGGTCCGGGTTTTGACCGCATAATTTTAGATTATTATGCCATTACCGATATCCGTGACCTCTACAAAAACGACTTAAAACAGATCCGCGAGATGAAAATGTGGTTAAAATAGAATTAAAATAAATTTAAAAAAAATAAAAATAGCTAAATCCAAAAATGCCCACCATCACCATCAACAAAACTGAACTGGAAAAATATCTTGGTAAAGTCTTGCCCCTCGAAGAGCTCAAAGACCGCATCAGCATGTTAGGTACGGATTTAGAAAGTATTGAAAACGATCTTATTACTGTAGAAATTTTTCCTAATCGGCCGGACTTGTTGAGCCTGCCTGGCTTCGCTAGAGCTTTATCTAGTTTCATTGGGGTAAAGACTGGATTAAGAGAATATTCGGTTAAAAAAAGTAATTATAAGATCATTATTGATCCCTCAGTTAAGGAATTACGCCCTTATACTGCCTGTGCTATTGTTAAAAACTTAAAGATTAATGATGAAAAATTAGCGGAACTAATCCAAATTCAAGAAAAATTAGCCATCACCCACGGACGCGATCGCAAGAAGTCCGCTTATGGTATCTATCCTTTGGATTCGATTACTTTTCCGGTTCATTATATTGCTAAGGACCCAGCCAAGGTTATGTTCAAGCCTTTAGGCTTTGATCATCCTATTTACGCTAAAGATGTTCCCCGATTGCATCCAAAAGGCAGAGATTATGCTCATTTAACCGCAGGCTGGAAGAAATATCCTTTCTTTATTGATAGCGCAGATAAGGTCATGTGTATGTTGCCTTTCACTAATTCAGAAGATACTGGTAAAGTTGATCTTCAGACTAAAGATGTTTTTATTGAATGCACTGGGAACGATTTTAATAATGTCCTGGTCGCTTTAAACATCATCGTTATTGCCCTAGCCGATATGGATGGAGAAATTTATTCCCTAGAGCTAGATTACGAGAATAAGAAAGTCATCAGCCCAGACTTAACTCCGGAAAAGATGAAATTAGACTTAAAGTATATTAATAAACTGCTGGGTCTAAGCTTAACTCCAGAACAAGCTAAAATTCTTTTAGAAAAAATGGGCTACGGCTATGAGAACGGGATTGTTTTGATTCCCGCCTATCGTGCAGATATTCTTCATCAGGTAGATCTAGCTGAAGATATTGCCATCGCTTATGGCTACGAAAATTTTAAGGAAGAGATTCCCAATGTTGCCACTATTGGCGAAGAAACCCCTTTAGAAAAATTCTCTAGGAAAATAAGAGAATGCTTGGTTGGTTTAGGTCTGATAGAAGTCAAGAATTATCATCTCTTAACTAAAGAAGAGCTGACCTTAAAGATGAATTTGTCCGTCTTAAAGCCAATCGGATTAAAAAACGCCTTGGGAGAGCATAATCACCTGCGCAATTCTTTACTGCCGAGCTTGTTAAAGAATCTTAAGGAGAACCAGCATCATGAATATCCTCAAAACATCTTTGAGATTGGCCGAGTTTTTAATCTAGATAAAAATACAGAAACCGGTATTGGAGAAAAAGAGCACCTAGCTATCATGCTCTGCCAGGAAAAGACCGATTTCACTGCCATTAAACAAATCTTAGATGCTTTAATCTCCGCTCTAGGATTGGAATGCAAAATCAAAGAAAGCAAACAGGACAGTTTCATCCCCGGAAGATTCGGAGAGATTTTAGTTGAGGAAAAGAAAATCGGGATTATTGGTGAGATTTCTCCCCAGGTAATTACCAATTGGAATTTTGCAGTTCCTGCTACTGCTTTAGAATTGGATTTGGAAGGGTTGTTTGGATTGGTTAAGAGGTAAAAAAAATTAAAGAAAGTTTATTCTTTCTTTTTCTTCTCGGTTTTCGCTGGAGATTTCTTCTGCTCTTTACCTTCTACCGCCTGAGCAGCGCTTTTCTCTTTCCGTTTAGGTTTAGCTTCTCTTGCAGCTTTCTGCTGGCTTTTCCTTTTTCTATGCGGACGCTCTCCCACTTTCTTAGGATTAGTAGTCCAAACTGATAAGCCTAACTTCTCGAAAGCTTTTTTGACCTCTTCATGAGATGCCCCTTCTTTCAGTTTAAGCATCTCATTTAAGGGCTCAAGATGTTTGAGATTAACTCTTTTCCTGCGCACATCTCCATCCACGATCACAAAAGTATTGTCAAGTATGTCTACTACTACGCACTTTCTTCCTGCATCTCTTCCCGCGATTTTAAGACATAATCTTCCGATTTCGTAGAGGCTCATTGTGCACCTCCAACCACTTCAGCTCGCGCTTTCAGGCGCAAAATTTGTCTGGTACAAGCAGAACAATATATTCCCCCATATGGCCTTTCCGGACGTTTAGAACTTTTAGGCATATTTTGCATCTTGCTGGGAATTTCTCTGGGAACTCCAATTAAAACCTTTTTGCAATTAGCACAGATAGCTTTGCTTGGCTTTCTTCTATGATAGCGCATTACTGTTCTCCCTCCGGGAGTTTTCACAAACACTCTTCTTAATGTCCTCGACCGATACATTCCTCTGGGCATTTTATTTTACCTCGTTATTTATTATTTAAGTTAATTCCGTTATAATCAACTTATTAATTTATCAACAAACAACTCAGAAAAAGATATTTATTTCCGATCTTCTCTGACCTGAGTTGCCTGCAGATCTGTCTCGATGAGACTTTTATCTTTATTCTCGGGGTATTTTATAAAGATTACGGAAAATAAAGTTAAGATACAGAAAAGTTAAAGATCAAAACTAAAGAAAATCCTGAAAAGCGGCTATCCCTAACCATAAATAGCGGGGATTTCTGCTCTTTTGATTTAACGATAATTATAGCAGATTTTAACTTCTGGAACCACCCAATCGATATGTACCGGAACGTCATTTTCTCCGCCCATCCCCTTACTGTTTCCGTTAGCGAAATGAACCGAATCTCCGATCTTTTCTGCTAAGAGGGCACTCCACCCAAACTTTCGCAAAGATTGAGCATTTACCTTAGGATTAACGCCAAAACCTAATTCTGCTAAAACATTATATCCCTCTTTTTGAAATAATAAGGGGGCAATTTTATCTTGAACATAATCTTTACTACCGGCACTTTTTCCCTCTACAGAAGTAAAGCAGCCATTTTCAACATAAAAAGTTAATTCTTCAGCCAGAGCAAAAGGCCCGCCCCAGCCTTGCGGAACAGTAAAATATCCATTAGAACGCTCTCCTTTAAAGACCGGAACCACATAAGTTTCCGCTCCGGGAAGATTGCCATAATCACCTTTTTTAGTTAACATCCCCGAACTCCGGTGAATTAGTTGAGGGTTAATCTCCACTATCATATTCGTTCCTTTTCCAATAATATGTACTAACCCTTTACTTGAATCACTCAAAGCAGCCGCGATTTCCCTGCATTTCCGATCCAAAGCCGTATAATCTGCATTCATCGGACCGTCTTCTGCAAACATACCCAGTGTAAAAGTAGGCATACTGGCAATACGCGTGCCTTTAACCGTAAATTCTCTGCGGAAATCAGTATGGGTCAAAGAAAAAGCAGTCGGTAAAAATAAAACGTCAGTATTACCTCGGCTTGCTAACAGATCTGATTTAAACTTTGATGGTATATCCATCCCGTGCCTAGCTTCATCCGGAATATAGGAATATAAGAAAACTTTGTCTTTTCCTAACCCACTTAAAAATACCTCGTACATTCTTTGACAGAGATCAGTTGAACGCTCAAAAGCAGGTTGGGTTTCAGGAGGAAGATGCGCATCCCATTGTTGACAAACTATTCCCACTATTTCACCATTCCGATGGCCCATATTCACTTTTAACATATTCATAATTGCTTGATCGGTGGGATTAGGAATCATATTAAATCAGTTTTTTAGCAATAGTTCTTATTTATATTAATTTCTATACTTGGGTACTAAACAGAAAGTTAAGATTTTAAAAAACAACTAAAAAAATAAAAAGAAAAAAACCAAAAACTCCTAACTCCCGCAGCTAGCCGCTGTAGATGCTCCCGCAGTATAGCCGAATCCAGGCTGGTACGTTTCTGTGCTCAATTGCTGCCCGCATTCTGCAGGTGCAGTATTGAAAGCAGCACAGACTAATTTCAGGTACTCTGCTGGAGACCTTCCTGAATTGACCATCTTGCCGTTAAGTACTACGCTTGGCGAACCCTGCACCCCGTACAATCCATTATCAGTCTTATAGATATTGAATTGGGGAAACTGGCCTCCGTTCCAACTGCTCTGATCGTTAAACAATTCCGTAACTTTAAACTCTTTATCTGCAGCAGTAATGCATTTGTCCAGCTTGGCAGAATCAATTCCAGTCATGCAGGCAGTGCTTTCTCCTTTATCTAAGAAGCATTTCAGATAAGTTAAGAATTTAGCTTTCTGCTCTTTCTGGATGCAGTATTGTCTCAACTGTTCATCTAATTCTTTCTTACCATGCATGGCATAATCCACAAATTTAACTTCAAAACTGATCTTGTCTTTCAATAGTTCCACTACTGGAATCATCCCTTTCTCTGCCTGGGTTCCGTAAGGGCAATGGGACATCACAAACAATTCTACTTTAGGTTTATCTGCTTTGACCAGATCCTGAACAGCTTCTTCCGAAGCAGCTGCATCTGTTGAACTATCAGTCAAACTGCCAATCTCCTCTACTTTGATTCCCTGAGGGAAAAACAATTTCCCGTCTTTGGTGATATAGCTGTTAATCTCCTTTCCAGACAAGCTTAGTATTACATTATACATTCCATTTTCTTCTTTCACTTCTACTAATTTCGCTAGGGCCTGACCTTGAAGTAATTCTGTATTCACAAAAGCTAGGGTTTTGGTTCCCGCTTCTTCTGCAGATAATTTGCTTCCAGGGAAGAAACTGTTCCAGGTTAGAACAATCAGTATCGCTAACATTACCCCGCAAGCAACTTTCCAGGGATTGAACTTCAGCTTGGCTCTCTTATCAGAATGTTCAGAAGCTCCCCCTAAATGTTCAGCATGGTGCTCTGCATGATGCTCGTGGTGGGGCTCATGCTTTTTCTCAAAATTTTCTTTCTCAAAATGAGTCATGGTTAATTCCTCCTTTTTTTAAATTGTTTTTATTTAAAGTATTCTTTTTAGCTTTTCAATAAACTGTCAACACTTTCCTTAAAGCTAAAGAAAAGATTAAAGATAAGATAATATAAATTCCCAGCCAGCCCGGCTTCCAGCCAAAGATCTCAAAACCACCCAGCGGCTTTAAGGGCTTGTAATCGATCCTAATTGATTTTATATCTGAATGAAGATAAGTGTCCATGGCCGGTTCAGTTTTCAATTCTTTGGTAATCAACACTTTTTTAGATTGTTCCTGATTACCAGTTTTAATCTTCAGCAGATGTTCTCCTTCTGTACTCTTCAACTGCCAGCTGGCCTTTCCTTCTTTGATTTCCTGTTTCGCAGAGCTAATCAATTCTGTTCCCTGATCCACATCCGCCAGCAATTCCGCCCCTCCTTTCACTCCTTCTAAGAATTCTGCAGTGAGGTTGAAAGTTTCTCCAGGATAGATCGGCTCATAGCTGAAAACTGCCGCCATCCAGCCGAAGATCAATAATACTGGGATCATGGTAATAAAAGTAGATTTGAAAGAGTGTTTCATATACTCAAAATTCTGTTTCATCATCTCTTTCTGCATTCTCATCATCTCTTCTGGCTTATCTTTCAACTCTTTGATTTTATTTTGAGATTCTTTCTGCTTATCTTTCATCTCCTTCATCAACTGCTGGTTAGTCATGTACTTATAGACTAAAGTTATCAGTAAAGAGACAAATAAAGCCAGAATAAATATCGCCCAGAAGGGACCTAGAGGTAATAGCGGTCCAAAGACATAATCTAAAAAACTGTACCAAGCCATGATTTTCTTACTTTTAGATTAATCCTATATAAACATTATGGATTTTATCTGGAACGAGAAGAATTTAGCAGAGTGTATGCTTTTCAATGCCTAAAATATAATCTAAATTCTGTTCCAGACCGGGCCAGTTCTCTTTCTAAAGTCCCGGGGACCGCCTCGCTGGTGCTGTAAAACAGAGCTGATCCTTTTTCAGATCTGGTTGAAACATTAACATAACCTTTTTCAGCTCTTCTCCCCTCTGAAGAAGACAATTCTACTAAAGCTTTGACTAATTGTAATCCTAATCCACCCCCTTCCCGGGAAGAATACTCCCCAAAGATTTCCGGCAATCTTTCCGCAGAGATAGGATTTCCCTCTCTATCCATGATTCCCGGACCATTATCTCTTACCACTAGTAACCTCTCCTCTGTCCCTCTCGATATTTCAATATCTACAGACACTTTTCTTCCTCCCGCTGGTTCAGGCACATTTTTTAATAATTGATAGAGGGAGATATATTCTCGGCTATTAATGGTCTTATATTCAGGAGTGCTATTGGTTACTGTAGGTATTACCGGTTCAGTCATCTCTTGATACAATAGATCACTCAGCTGCGAGATTGGTATTCTCGTAACATATGCTGGCGCCCCACCTAATCCCAAATCAGCCATCGCTAAAACTAAAGCACGATAATTGGTATAATTCCTAAAGAAAGGTTCCGGCATCCTAGCCACCCCGTCTTTATAATATAAATCACCGATGCCTTCAAAAATACCCGCAAGATTATTCAGGTCATGATCAGAGATTCTTAAAGCTAATTTCAGGTTTTTTCTTCTGGCTTTTTCTTTATGTTCAGCAGCAAATTCCTGCACAGAACGGGAAAACCGCTCAATTGCTTTTAAATTTAAAGTATCCAAGAATGTTTTTTCATCATCTTCAGTCACTGGAAAAGTTATTCCGAACCTGAACATATCCGGAAGAATCTCTAATGCCTTCCTGCCAAAGACATAAAGTCCAGCTTCAAGGGCACAGTCGGTTGCTGCAATCATAATCTTTTTTATCGCTTTAAGTTAAAAACATCTCTAAAACCGCTTCTCTCTCCAGAACATCTTTCACCAAAAATAAAAATAATTTTTAAATCTATTAAATCCTACTCCATGAACTTTCTCATCGCTGGGTGCATATCCATCATGTGATGCTTGGCAATATCTTCATATAATTTGTAGACGATCATTACCGCCAAAAGAATACCTGTACCTCTAGATAAAGCTCCAGTAAGGTCTGCTATAGCCGCTAATAATCCCACCGAAGCTCCTCCTACAATAGTCAAAGGCCAGATATACCTATTCAGAACCATCTCTAATACCCGTTCGTCCCTTCTGAACCCAGGAATCTGCAATCCAGAAGATAGAATTTGTTTTGCCTGGGATTTCGCATCCATATTAGCAGTCTGCATCCAAAAGATAGCAAACACTACTGATCCAACCATGAATAAAAGGATATAGAATAAAGCCTGAGCCATCATACTCCAGCTAAAACTGCCTTTGATGATGTTTGGAACTAAATCAGGATAATTAATCCAATAAACAAACCCGCTAATAGGAGCGTTCCCGGAAAAAGTTCCCAGCCAGGGATGTCCCCAACGTTCTAACAAACTTGCCACTAGCTGAACATTGGCCATCAAGGCTGCCATTAAGATAACCGGAATGTTGGAAGTATAAAAAAAGTTTAAAGGCCATCTGATGCTATATCCTCGAACTCTGCCGAAAGCTAGGGGAATTTCAACTTTCATCGCCTGGCCATAGACGCAGATCATGAAGACTAAAACTGTAGAGGCTACCGCGGCAAACTGCAAGGCTGCAGTAGTCGCATCTCCTTGGGATAAAGACTGAAATAAAGCCGGGATCGCTCCCGCAGCGATTTCTTGATTGGTTGGACTAGGTAAGAAGTTAAGTGCCCGAATGAATATCTGTTGAGCCACTCCGCCGGCGATAAATAAACTGATTCCCGAACCAAAACCCCATTTGCTGATCACTTCATCCAAAAACATGATCACAATTCCGCCCAGGATTAATTGAAAGATCAACAATAATTCAATCTCAAAAAACAGGGGTGTTCCTGCTAGAGCCGGATTCGGCGCTAAACCCCCCATAAAAACATAGATGGCTCCTTCGAAAATGATAAAGAATATTGATAATATTTTCTGTAATCCCTGAAATTTTCTTCTTGATTCGACATTGGTCATATCCATATTCAATATGCCTGTTCCCACCAACAGCTGGAGAACAATAGAAGAGGTTACGATAGGGCCTATTCCTAAAGAGATGATACTTCCAAAAGAAGCGCCAAGAATGATAGACAAAAATTCAAATTGTTGTAAGGCATTATCTCCTAGCCCGAATAGGGGAACAAAACCCATCACAAAGAAGATCACTAAAACCACTAAGGTCCATTTAAGTTTTTCTTTAAAAGAAAGCTTTTTTTGCAGAGGACTCCTGACTTCCGGCAGGTGACTGATAATTGTATCTAGGAAAGACATTTTGATTATTATTTATTTAGTTATAATATATAAATGTTCTTAATTATTCTTAATTAAGTTTAATTAAATAATTAAATAACTAATTCTATTTCATTTAGGAAAAATTATTTCTCCGCCCTTGCTCTTGATCTTTTCTTCCACCTGGGCAGAACACTTAGGAACTGTTATTTTCAATTTTAATTCAACTTTTCCAGTACCTAACAATTTGTTATATCCTAAATCTTCCAGATTGATCTTAAAATGATCCCCTTCCTTTTTAGCCAATCCTTGCGCTACTAATTTATTAACCATATTTTTAGTAAAATAACCTAGATTGATAGCTTTTTCTTGAGTTCTAGACTTGCTGATAAAACCTCGATTCTGACCGATAAGTCTAGCCTCTGGATTAGTCTTCTTCTGTCCTGCTCTTTTACCTGATCCAGCATTACCTCTACCCCCTCTAGAGCCAGCTCCTCTTCTTTTCTTTCTGCTGCCCCAACCATGGGTAGTATGCCCCATCAGTTTCCGATGTTTTTTCTTTTTGTAAGTAACCATTTTAAAAATGTTTTATTATAACATCCTCTTGATCAGATCATTAATTTTATCTCCCCGATAGCCTAAAGCTCCCCCGGTATTGAAAGCTGCCTTGATTCCTTTTCTGCCGAACCCTTTAGTGGGAGGACTTAACCTAAAATAAGGTTTGTAATGTTTGCCATTAAAACTTAAGCTTTTATAAGTATAAAGATTTTTACTATCGGTATTCCTGCTCAAAAATTCTACTCCCCGTTTAGCTACTAATTCTTTGAAGGTAGCTTCATCAATCTCTCCCCAGGTCACAAAATCATTAATTTTAGCGATCATACCCAGGTTAACCCCATTTTTAGGGATAACCACGGCCTGGTTTTTCCGGCTTAATTTTAATAGTTCGAAAGTTTGTTTTATCGGATGAGACTTATTCACCAATCCTCTCACTAAAACAATTATGACCTTTTGAGTGTCATCAGCAGTATTCTTAAAAGAAATTTCTCTCTTATTCTTCTTTACACTCCTTTCAGTTTTCAGGGTTTTTGTCCCCATCTTTTGATTTTTTTCTGTTTTCATTATTCTGTATTTCTCTAAATTGTAATCATTTATTCTTTAACTTTATTCTTTAGCTTCAGCTAAAATCGCTTCAGTTTTCGCTGCTTCCGGCAAAGTATCTGGCAGAATCTCTTTTAAATCTACTTTTTCTGCCTCATTTTCTTTTAATTTTCCTTCCACTATTCCTAAGTTAGGAATATCTTCTGATCTGATCTTCATCTCCGATAACTTTTGCAGAGCTGCCATTAAAGCTTTGATTAAGTTTAATTTCACCCCGGTTTGTCCGGAAGTCTTGCTCCAAACATCTTTCACTCCCGCTAAAGCTAAAACTTTAGCACATTCTTTTTCTACACATAAGCCCTTACCTTTCGGTGCCGGGATTAAGGTAATAGTTGCTGACCCACATTTGCCGGTTACTGCAAAAGGGATAGAATGAGGCTGTCGACAATTACACTGCCAGCTGCCACACCCTCTTCTGATTCTGATTAAGTTTAATCTTGCGTTTCGTTTAGACTTATCTCGAGATGGAACTGTTTCTTTACTTTTACCTACATCCATACCCACATAGCCATTACGGTTGCCTACTACTGCACAGGTTAAGAAATGAATCTTGTTTCCTTCTTTAGTTTTCTTTTGGGTTTGTTTGAATATTCTTCTCTGCCCGCCCCCAAATTTACCTTTAGCCTGACCGATTAATAATAAATCTTCTTCTAGATTAGGAAGTAAAACATTAACTATTTCCTGTTCCTGGATCCGCTCTCCGGCTTTGAAAACATCTTCTATATCCGAAATGGAACCATCTTTGACCTTCAGTCCCAGTTTGGTCCTTGGTTTCCAGTTAGATTCAACTTTTTGTACTTCTTCCAGTCCAGGAACGACAATCTCTTCCGGTAATTTTTCCTTTTTCAGTTCTTCTTTGATTTTCTTGTCCATCTTTGAGTTTTTATTTTGAATTTATTTTTATCTTTTATTATTTAGATTTTATCCTCTTTCTTATTTTTCAATATTTTCTCTTTTACTTTAATAAACTCGCTCTGAATAGTCTCAGGATTAAGATTCTTTTTAAGATATCCGGAAAAAATTTTCTCATAAGCGGTTTTATTCTGTTTAAGATGCTGGGCATATTGAGAGATATGCTGGCCACTAATTCTCTCTTCTGCAGGGAAAATTTCTTTATCTCCATGAGGGATCTGCATCCCGCCATCAATCAATCCTTTCAAGAAAGCGCTTAAGATTCCTTTCTTTAACAATACTTTGAATCCCGTATCCAAAATTGTTTCTGAAAAGCCTTTTTCCAAAGATTTTTTGGCTAAGATTAAACCCGTAAGATAAGCTGCAGGAAGGCTTTTACCAGAAAAGTTCCAGCCATACTTTTTCAGCTGAGATGAGTCTGCTGCCGCTAGTACTTTATCTCCCTGAGTTCCAAACTCTACTAATTGGGCTAAGATCTGATGATTAGTAATTCTAACCACTGCTCGAGGCTTCCTTGCCGTTAAAAACTTAATTCTCTTTCGGTAATTAGTCTTTCCTAATCTTCTTCTTCTGTACAAGACAGTTTTTGGTTTTCTGGAAGTCATTTTTTAGTTAATTTAATTTTTTAGTTTAAGTTTTTATTTTTAATTTTTATTTCTTTTGAATTAGCTTATATTCAGTTAAGTATAGCTTGATATGCCTCTTGTTCCTGAAAAATCCCCCTTTAACTTTCTGGTACAATTCTCGATAGGTCGGGGTCGTAATCAAGCTTTTAACGATTAATTCTTTTAAAAATTCCCGTTGTACTCTCACTCTATTGATCCATTTCCGTTTTCGATCCTCTCGAGCGAATTGGGAGCCCTTTCGGCTGCCTTTACCTTTCTGCCTGCCCTTACTTTTCTGGCGCATAGTTTCTCTGGCTCTACCCCTTGACTGTTGACTAGGATTAACCTTGACTATTTTTCCTACTGCAATTAATCCTCGAATATCTGAACGGGTGATCGCTTTCTGGATCTCTCCTAAGGCCTCTTCAGAAAATTTGATTTTCTGTGGAGATGTTTTCAGGATTTTCGCTGCTAATCTTTTTTTGCTGATCATTTTTTTGATTTTTGATTTATTTTTTAATTTTTATGGTTTGAATTTAAATTCTTCTTATTGTTTTTTAATTAAAGTTTTTTCTACCGCTTTCTTTTGCTCTTCAATCTTCTCTTCTTGTTCACTGAGCTGTTCCTCTTCCGGCAGAGCTTCAATCTTTTTTTCTTTCTGCTCTTTTTCTTCTTTTACTTTTTTAAGTTTCTCTTCTGCTTTCTTTTTCTTCTCTTCTTCTTTTCTGGTTTTAGCGCTGCTTTTTTCCACTTTAGCTTTTTTCCTGGAAGCAAAAGATTCTTCCATCTCTTTGATTCTCTGCTCTATTTTTCTAACGTTGAGCACCTTGATTTTTTTCTCTACCGCTGCTTTTAGCACCGCTAAACCTTTTTTCATCCCTATTTTCGCCAGCACTGCTCCCTGGACTGCCGGATTTAAAGATAATAATTCTTTTAGATTATGCACTAATATCGGCTCAAATCCTGACCGATCCAATCCTCTGATCTCTTTCGGGCCGGAATAGCCAATACTGGGTAATTTTGGTCGGCCATGATGCATTTGGCGCACTTTGGAATGCCTTCCGTGAGGGAAACGCCATCTTTTCTTGATTCTTGCAGAAAAGTTTGATTCTTTAACTACAAAACCTGGCTGTCTCTTCTTAATCTTGTTCCGTAACTCTAATAATTTTTTATCTGGCATTTAGATTACACCTTTTCCGTCTTTGCTGGTGATATAACATCCATCCTGAAAAACCCGGATATCTCGTTTAGTGATTCTGCATAAGTTTTCTATTCTGGAAGCCATCTGTCCTGCTGCCTCTTTATCTACACAACTGACCACAATGTCGCTTCCATTAACTTTAACTTCTACTCCTTTTACTATTTTTATTTTTCTTGGAACAGTCTCTCCCAAAAAATTTTTGACCACGAAATCTGCTCCAGAAACACTCACGTTCATGGGAAAATGGCTGGCACAGATTTTTAATTTATATTGGAAAGGTTCCACTACCCCTTTGACCATCCCTTTGATATGGGCAGTAAAAGTGCTTAAAGCCATTTTTTCTTTTTTAGTGGCCTTGGCTGAACTGATTGTAATTTTACTTTTGTCTATAACCAATTTAACTTTAGGGTGGATAAAATCCCGTTGTACTTCTCCTTTCGGCCCTTTCACTTTTAATACCGCTCCCTGAAGTTCTACGGAAACTTTTTCCGGAAGTACAATTTCTTTTTTTAGGTCTAATTTCATGGTCGAATTGGTTTAATAGCAGTATGCAATCAGTTTGCCCCCGATTTTTTTCTCTTTAGCCAGATCATGAGTCATCAATCCTTGGGAAGTGGAAACTACTAAGATCCCATAGCCTTTAGCCGGAAGATATCTTTTTTCCCATTTTTCGAAATTGTTTTGTTTAGTTGAAAATCTGGGTTTGATCACTCCGCATTGGTTGATATTCCCTAATAGGTTGATCCTTAAAGCTATATTTTGCCCTTCCTCAAATTCTTCGAAGAGGCCGAGATATTTATGCTCATTAAAGATAGTCAATACGTTTTTGATCAGCTTGGAAGATGGTTTTATCACTACCTCTTTCTTCCCTACTTTTTCCGCGTTCATCACCTTGGATAAAGTCGCTGCTAAGGCATCATTTAACATTTTTTAACCTCTAACTATATTTCTTGAATCCTAATCCGATGGCCATCTCCCGGAAACATTGCCGACACAGATGTAAACCATACTTGTTGATATGACCGCCGTTACGTCCGCAGTTCCTGCACTTTAGCAGGGCAATCCCGCAAGACCTTTTCTTCGGCTGGTTAAACTTGATGAATTTCGCTTTCTTTATCGGTTTGGCATCCAACTGCTTGAAAGCTTTTTTATGATCGCTAGTTGTCATCTTAGTTTATCTCCACCCCAAAATTTTTCTTGATGAAATTTATTGCTTCTATTTTAGTAATTTTATGTGTTTTACCAATCGATCTGGATCCAATCTTTTTCTTTTTCACCCTAAATCCAGGACGTTCTAAAGTCACTGCCACTTCCAGACCGATAATCTTTAAGTCTGGATCATATTCCATCCCCTCAATCTCGATATATTCCGGGATCCCAAAAGAGAAGTTTCCCAAATCATCAAAAACTTTTTCTGCAAGGATATTTTCTTTCGCTACCAATAATCGTTTAAGTAATTTATCTGCATCTTTTCTTACTGTAACCTTACATCCGATGGCTAATCCCGGTCTTAATCCCCAGCCAGGAATCCTTTTCTTGGTGATGGTCTTTACCGGAGTAAGTGGAGTAAGCTTTTTCATCAATATTAATCCTTTTTTAAGCAAATCTTCATTCTTCCCCGCACCGATATTCAGAGTAACCTTAGCTACTCGAATCTCTTTCATCGGGTTCTCGGAAAATTTTGTTTTTTCTGCTTTCATTTTTTTATGGTTTAAGAGTCATTCTTTTTAATTAATTCTTTTTTAAGTTAATCATTGATTAGTCATTTTCAGTTCGATTATCGGCTTATCTTTGCCTAAGACGAAAATATAATCTTTAGCCGTCTCGATCTTTTCTTTTCCTTTAAGATAGACTGCTTCTCCGCCTTTTAATTCTTTTAAGGTTCCGCTGTCGCCGCTATGCTTTCCTTTAGTCAGGAATACTGCTGCCCCCGGCTGTAAAGCAAAAACTTCTTTTACTTCTAATTTGGGCAGGCTTAAGATTAAAGTATCTCCCACCTTAGCTTTAAGATCAGCAATTAGATTTTTGCCGTCATGAAGATGAAATTGAATTTTTTTCCCGGCCAGCATGGTTTTACCCACAATTTTGCAGGGTTTAATCTTACTCTCGCTCTCTTTAATTTCAGCCACGATTATTCTGCCTTTTTGGTCTAACCAAAGTCGATACGCTTTCTTGGTTAAAGGAATCGTAATCACATCAAATAGTCCTACTAAATAACGATGATCTTTTCTGCGCTTGCCATCAACCAAGATTTCATTATTTTCCAATACTTTTTTGATCTCACGCATGGTCGAGGCTAATTTCAGCTCGTCCCTTAAGATTGTACCTAACGCTAGGCCCTGGTCTAAGGGATGCCCTCCCGGATTAGGCCTGGTAATAAAAGTATTTTCTTTTCGTAAGATGATCCAAGTTCTTGGTGAAGCGATTCTTTTTAAGTGATTCTTCATCTTTTACCCTCATGCTTTACTTCTTGTTTTTTTTCCATTGGTCCAGATTTCTTCTTTTTCTGTTCTAATTTTTCTTTTCTTTTTTTATCGCTTAAGTCTAATTCTATAATCATTAGGTTGGAAGGGACTAAAGCTACAATCAATTTAGTTCCATCTTTCTTGATAATTTCTATCCCGCTGACGAAAACATGTTCACGTTTAAGATCGATCCTCTCCACTTTTCCCTCTTTCTTCCGGAAACTTCCCTGGATTACTTTTATTTTATCTCCAGTTCGGACTTGGATCGCCCTGCTGGCATACTTTTTCCGCAGATCCGCAGAGAGGTGCACATGCATAAACTTTTGTTTCTGGTGCAGAGGGGCATTATGCCTGAACTTGCGCTGTTTGCGCACCTGGCTGCTGCTGTTCCATTTCGAAGAGTAATCTTTTTGGACCATTTTTGTTTAATTTTAAGTTTTAATTTTTATTTTTTAATTATAGGATCATATCTGCTAATTTAGCTACAGCTGGCCAACGCTCAGCTACTTCTTTAGCGATGGGCCCTTTCAATAAGGTTCCTTTAGGATTGCCTTTCTCATCTTTTAATACTACTGCCGCATTATCCTCGAACTTGACTCTGGTACCGTCTGCTCTGCGGAACTCTTTTTTCTGCCTGACGATTATCGCCGGAACAACCTGTTTCCGCATCTCTAATTTACCTTTTTTAACTGCCGCAAAGATTCGATCTCCTACCCCCGCAGCCGGTAACCTTCCCCGGGAAGTCTTATGCCCGATGACTGAAATTATTTTCAGCTCTTTAGCTCCGGAATTGTCGCAGACGTCCACTCTTGCCCCTAAAGGCAATGATTTCGGAACGTTACTGGTTAAAGCTTTCATTTTTTAGTTTTTATTTCCGTTTTCAGGATTGTTTTTTGGATTTATTCTTTAATTATTTTCAAGATGACATGATGTTTAGTCTTGCTTAAAGGTCTGGTTTTAGCTACCAGTACTTCAGCTCCGATCTCTGCATTGATACAGGTTGGATTATGCACTTTGATCCTGCTTCTTCGCTTCTCAAACCGCTCGTATTTCTTGACGAAATATTGTCTGGTCCATTCTACGGTAGCCGTATGCCCAATATCTTTCTTGATTATTTTTCCTCGAAAGAGCTCTTTCTTTACATTGATCTCCCCATGGAAAGGGCATTTCTTATCGGTACATTCTTTCTCAGGAGCTTTCACTCCCAACACTTCTGTTTTCGCTTCTGTTTTCATTTTTTAAACCTAATCTTCTGGAATTACTTTTATTTATTATTTTAAACGATGATTATCTTTCTTATTATTTTTTGATCCTCTCTTCCGGCCTACCGGAAATTTCTTTTCCCCTCAAGACCAAGCCCGACTTTACTAAACGTAAAGTAAGGTTATTTTTAAAGAGGATTTTCTCTTTACCATGAGAATCTTTGATCCTCAGGGTCATCTTAGTTTCGTCGATGATTTTGCCTTTCAATCCCAAATTGCTCTTGTTTTTGGAATCTATTATTTCCATCTCTTCCCCGATTAATTCCAGGGGATAGGCTTTTTTGCTCATTTTGACTTTAAGCGCAGATTATTTCTGCACTTTAATATGATCTTTATATTTTACTTGATTTCAATGGTCTCTTCAGGGAACCCCAATTCTGCCAAAGCTTTTTTCATTCTGGATTTATGGTCGCCTTGAAGTTCGATCCGATTGCTTTTAGCTGTGCCCCCACAGGCAAACTTCATCTTCAACTTTTTCAGGATCTCTTCCATGTTCGCTTCTTTTCCCATCCCATCAATTACCGTATATTTTTTGCCGAATTTTCGGCTCTCAATGCCTACAGTAATTTTTTGCTGTTCCCGTGCGATTGTTTCACAAACGCAAAGGTCTTGCGGTAATCCACATTGATTGCAAACATCTAACATCTTTAATTATAATTTAACCTCTTTTACTTTTTCTTGAGTAAGTGTAATTATTCTAGCGATATTCTTCTTCACCCGCCTGACTTTTCCTGGACTGGAAGGATTAGCTCCGCTGGAAGCTTCCACTCCCAATTTTAACCTCTCCTTTTTTAATTCTATTAACCTATTCTGTAACTCTTCTCCGGATAGACTTCTTAATTCTTTGGTGATTTTCATTTTGGTTCTTCGGTTAATTCTGTTGTTGCTTCTTCATTAATCTCAACTGCTTCCACTGCCAGTTTCTGATCTTCATTTTCAGTTTTTACCGCCACTGCTTTTTTTTCTTTTTTCTTGGCTTTAGGTTCTTCTCCAACCACTTCTTTTTCGACTTTAACCAGCTCTCCGGTTTCTTTTTTCTTGCTGCTTTTCTTAGCGGTTTTAGGTTTAGTTACTTTCGCTCCTGCAACCCCTTTCTCAATAATCTCTTCAATTACTTGTCTGGGTTCATCTAAGATTTCCACATTATCCGGTAATTCTAAATCCGGAGGCATGATCGAAACTTTAATTCCTACAATCCCGCTTTTCAATAAGGCTGCAGTATGCGCTTTTCTTACTCCGTGCATAGCAATATCCCCGCATTTCTTCAGATAACCCTGATAAAAACGCCAGCTTTTTGCCCTGGCACTGGGGATTTTCCCCGAAAGCACAATTTCTATCCCTAAAGCTCCGGAATTGATCACATTTTCCATGATCTTATGGCCTACTCCTTTAAATCTCGCTGAGCCGAATCTTTCCAAGGAGCCGGCAATTTTATCTGCTACAATGATCGGATCTAAAAAGATATTTTTCACTTCATTGATCTCTATTTGAGGATTTTCAAGTTTGAATTCTTTTTTCAGAGTTAGGGTTAATTCTTTGATGTTGGTTCCTTTAGGGCCAACAATTAAACTGGGTTTGCTAGTTTCAATAATAATTTTCTCACCCATAGGGATTTTCTTTAGCTTGATTGAAGATAAACCAACTTTGCTCAGTTTACTCTCTATAAACTTCTTGATATAGTACTCTTTGGTTTTCTGGGCCACAAATTCTCTTTCAATCATGCTTTTTCACCGACTGATTTTTTCAGTTTAGGATTATTTTGAGACTTATTTTTTTCCTCTTTCTTTGCTTCTTTATTAATTCTCTCCTGAACTTCTATTTCCAGATGGGTTCTTTTAGTTGCATAACGCATTCTTCCTCCAGTTTGAGGAATAGCTGCCCGGTTGGCCACGATTTTAGTAATTTTCAGGTTGTTTACGTTCAAGCCTTTAACCTGAGCATTCGCCTCTACTGACTTAACCATCTGTAAAAACTCTTTAGCTGCTTTCTGAGGAAATCTTCCTGCAGACATTCCCGGCTTATGCCCTAAATCTTTGGTATAGCGATAGGAAGGCACTGCTTTTTTAAGTGCAATAATATCTTCTAGATACTGTTTAGCCCAGCCGGTTTTTTTATAGCGCAGGCTTCTGCTTAATTCTACACTTTGTTTAGTAGAGATGGGCAGGTTTAAACCTTTAGCTTTAGCTATATGTTCTGCTCCGATTTCCCGCGGTTTGTATTTGCTGGCCATTTTTATTTTTAGTTTTTTTTAAATGTTTATTTTTTAGTTCTATCTCGCCGAGACAGATTTACTGGACCTGGTAGCTCCGATACCTGCTGCGCTGTGGGTAACTCCTTTTCTGGTATGGGAAAATTCTCCCAGACAATGCCCCAATAGCTCCATGGTGATTAGCACCGGAAGGAATTCCTTACCATTATATACTTTGATAGTTTTTCCTAACATGGAAGGAATGATGATCATATCTCGATTATGGGTTTTGATTTCGTTTTCTCCTCGTTCGATTTTTTTTAGGAAGATTTTCTGCTGAGGGGTAAATCCTCGTTTCAGGTAGCGCCTTTTTCTGGACTTGATCAAAGCAGCGAAAGTAGTCAGATCCATCTTCTTCAATTCTTCTTCAGTTTTTCCTTTCCATCTGAATTCTTTAGCCATTTTTAGTTATCCTCAGTTGTGTGTTTTTGTATTTTTTGATTTGTATTTTTGTTGGTTATTTTTTATAAAGTTAATCTAGGTTTTGGTTCGATCCATAAATTTTACCATAGCTGTTGGTAGGGAGCCAGAAGAACTCTCCGACGGGCCGGTAATCGACTAAAGGATAATCCTCTCCGGTTCTCGTTCCTTTTAAAATATACTTCATTTTAACTTCTCCATCAGACAATTCAACTTCAGGATCGCACAAAAACTCGTATTCAACTAGCTCCTGCGGCTCCGAATTTCGTAGCGTATCACTAACTTTACTTTCTTCAACATGGGAAACAGAACATCCGCTAACCAAACTAGCTAAACCCACCATTCCCGGTAAAATCATCATTTGAATTAAATTTTTCATTTTTCTATCTTTTTCTACCCGTCCTTCTTGGAGCGATCTTGCCGACTTTCCTTCCCGGAGGTGCACTCCTTGGAGACTGAGTTGGTCTTCCTTTAGTATGTGAACATTTACTTCCGAAGGGATGATCTACTGCGTTCATGGAAACACCGCAGACTTTTGGATACATTTTATTTTTAGCCCGCATTTTCATATAACGTACTCCTGCCTTCAGGAACGGTTTTTCGCATCTTCCCCCGCCAGCTACAATTCCTATCGCTGCCCGGCAGTCAGGTAAAAATATTCTTTCTTTGCTGGAAGGTAATTTTACCCTGATTCCCTCTTCAGATTTAGAGATGATCTTAGCAAAACTACCTCCTGCTCTAACTAATTTTCCCCCATCTCCAGGGTTAAGTTCTAGATTATGTACGGAAGTTCCCTCAGGAATATCTTTTAAGGCTAAAACGCTTCCGGTATTAGGAAAAGCACTAATATTATTAGTATTAACCCTATTATTGTTATTATTATTTCCAACTCCAATTTCAGCACTTCCTACTGAAACTGCATCTCCTACCTTGATTCCGTCTGGAGCGAAGGCCAAGCTTCTCTCCCCATTACCATAATTCACTTCCATTAAAGGTGCGCTATGCCCAGAGCAATGCACTAAATCCATCACTCTGCCCTGCGCTGGCTGAGGATAATGTTTTACTGCTCCTTTGAATCTGAAACTAGGTGAGCGAAAGGTTAAAGTTCCCCGTCCCCGTCTTTGCTGGATTAAGTTTTTACCCATTTTGTTTTAACCTGAAATTAATCTTAAATTAAATCAGCCCCAATTCTGCGCTAACGTCTGAAGCCAGATTAGCTGCGCTTAATTTTACTGTAGCTCTTTTCTCTCCATTAAAAGAGTTCTGTATATTTACTTTGACTACTTTCACTTTAAATAATTCTTCCACTGCCCGTTTTACTTCCGGTTTGGAAGATTTAGCATCAACTATAAAAGTTAATTTATTTTCAAATTCTATCTGTCGGATAGATTTTTCGGTGGATAAAGGCCGTTTGATGACTCGATAAGGATCAAATTGATAATCTGCTCCGCCAGTATTCTTGCCCATCTTTTGTCCTTTATGTTCTGCTGAAACTGCTTTAGCCTCAACTTTTACTTGAAGCTCTTTCTTCGCTACTGCTTTCTTCTCTTTCTTTTCTCTCAGTCCAGTTGCTTTTTTAGTTTCAGTGGTTTTGGCCATTTTCAGTTAAATAATGATTTTAAATTTTCAATTGCCGGTTCGGTCCAGATGGTTGCTCTTCCTGCCTTTGCTCCCGGAGCTAATAATTCTGCATTCAATCCTTTTACTGTAACTACATCTACACCCGGAATATTTCGGGCAGATTTCAGTAAAGGGCAAGTCTCTCCCACTACTATTAATAGGCCCTTTCTGCGCTGATATTTCCTTCCCCTATTTTTACCTACACCAGCACGAACTTTTTTTACCTCGGCCCGTTCTAAATCCTCTTCAAAGCCTAAAGATTCTAAAGTTTTGATCACTTCTTTAGTCTGATTTTCTTTCTCAAAGGAAGCGTCTAAAAGGAAAGGATAATCTGCTGGAACTTTATGACCCCGCTCTAAAACCACTATTTTATTGATGGTAGCTGCAATCGCTGAACGAATCGCTTTTCTATTTTCTTTCTTATTGATTTTTTTATCTAGATCTTTTTCTGCATGAGGTGGATGTGCTCTTCTACCCCCGGTAGTTTGAGGGGAAAAAGTTCCTACCCAGAACATTCTGGTACCTCTCTTGCTTAAAATTTTACGATTGACTCTGCTGATACCGAAACCATAACAGCCTCGATAATCTCTTCTTCTCTTGCTAACTTTACTAGAATGTCTGAAACCTGCTAAGGGGCTAGCCCCATAATTTTGACGGGCTGCACTTTGGATTGCATGCACTGCCCTTCTGATTAAGTCTGGGCGATACTCTTCAGAGAACTGACTAGGCATTTCTCTTTCACTAACTTTCTTTTTCACCTGGTTAAAAACGGGTAATTTCATGTTTGTATTTTATTTATTTTCTATGTAGATAAGTTATTTCCGGAGCCTCTTTTGGCTTTTTCTCATCCGGCCTGATCGATTCGATTAAAACTACCGGGCGTTTTACTGGCCCGATTACTGAACCATATACTAATAGATAGTCATTCTTGACTAAACCATAATGTTTGAATCCCCCGGAAGGGTTAAGATCTTTAGTTTCATTACCTATTTTCATGATCACTTTATTATATTCAGTCCTCAAATGATAGCCCATTTTACCTGGTTGAGGGACGGTATACAAAATCCGGTTAGGATGCCAAGGACCTAAAGTTCCGATTCCTCGTTTGGTTTTCTCAGCTTTATGCTGTCTGATCGGTACTCCGAAACGTTTTACCGTACCCTGAAAACCTTTACCTTTAGAGATACCATGCAGATCTACCTGTTTTCCTGCTTCTAACACTTCTGAAACTTTGATTTCTTTGCCTAATTTTTCTTTAGCATAACTTAATTTTTCTTCTTTAGAACCGCCTAAAACTATCTCTAACACTTTCGGCTTCTTGGTGCCGATACCGGTTAATTTAGGAGAAGAAGCGGCTAATAATCTTAAATCCACAAAATCTTTGACCTCTTCAATTTTCTTAATTGCTTTTTTAGGCAATTGGATGGTTCGAGCAATTTCTGGAGATAATTTCTCTGCCAGAATTGTAATTGATTTTCGTAAGCCATAGATAGAAGAAGTATAGAAAGAAACTCCGATGATGGTTAAAGGCGGGCATTCAATGATGGTTACGGGAGCAATGATATTTTCGCCTTTGGTCGCGGATTTGGGGCGATTATCTAAAACCTGTAGGTGGGTCATGCCTGCTTTATAGCCGATAAAACCTAATAATTTGACTTTATTACTATTTTTAGACCAGGTTCTAATTCTAGCTAAAGAATGTTTCGCACGCTTTCGCGGCCAAAACTGCATACTCCCATGTCTGGGATGACTAGCTCCGCCCATTTTATTTCATCCGTAAACAGCCTTTACCTGGATTCCATCTCAAGAACCATAAGGAACTGCTGATGGTCACCTTTTCAGGCCATATTAAATCATAATCATTTCCTTCCCTCTCGGAAAGCAGTGTGATTATAATCTACCTTTGCTCTAGCGCAGAGGCTTATTTATAAAGATTTCTATTTTTTAGATTAAACAGAAAAGTAACAGAAGTTAAGAAAAATTTGGAAACATAACTATCGTTGAAAGAAAAAAAATTCTTATCCCCTCCGACTATCCACTAATCCTCCCCGAACTACACTAACCGCAGGTTCAATCCCCTCACTTCTTTCCACTAAAATAGTATCATGTCCAGAACCATGAAAATCCATCTTCACCCATCTTTTCTTGCCGCAAGAACAAATTAATCTTTTGTAATGGTGCCCAGAATCCCATTCAGAATTTAAGCTGCTGAACTCTTTCCCGCAGCAGGGGCAGACTAATTTCTCTCCCCGCTGTATTTTTCTTAAGACTGAATCAAGATTCATTAAGCGCAGGAATTTAGAGAAAATTTAAATAGGTTATGGTTTATGGGTTTGTTTATGAGCTACCAATTCCAGAATATTTTAGGTACATTTATCCTAGACGAACAGATTAAATCCGTACAACTAGCCAAAAAATCTTCTCCAGAAATAAAATTAGTACCAAAAGAAAAGATTACCCAAGCTCTGGCTCTATTCAAAGATAAAAAATATTTCCCTGATTTTTACCAAAAAAATCTAGAACTAACCAAGCTAGCAATAAAAAAGTCAGTTTCCGAAGATAATTTCATCATCCAAGCCATCGCTAATATTAATGAGTTAGATAAAGCCAGCAATCTGCTTACTAAACGGTTAAGAGAATGGTACGGTCTCTATTTCCCGGAATTAGAACAAAAAATATCTTCCCCAGAAAAGTTAGTGGAATTGATTCTCACTAAAGAACGAAAAGAATTGCTCAAAGAATTAAAGATAAAAGAGACCATGGGCGCAGATTTAGAGAAAGTCCATCTTCAAGAAATCTTAGAATTAGCTAAAAAAATCAAAGAGCTTCAGGATCTGAGAAAAAAGCATGAGATTTATCTGGAAACAGTCATGCAAAAATATTCTCCCAACTTATTGGAATTAGCTGGAGCAACTTTAGGGGCAAAATTATTAGAACTAGGAAAAAGCCTCAAGCATCTGGCCCTGCTTCCCGCTTCTACTATCCAATTGTTAGGCGCAGAGAAAGCTTTATTCCGCCATATTAAGACTGGAAGCAGAAGCCCTAAGTATGGAATTTTATTTCAGCATCCTCTGGTTCAGAATGCAAAGAAAGAAGATAAGGGCAAGGCTGCCCGCATGCTTGCAGATAAATTATCTTTATGCGCCAGATTAGATTATTTTAAAGGCGAGTTTAAAGCTAAGGAGTATAGGAAAGAATTGGAAAAGAAGTTTTCTTGATTACTTTAAAATTTATATTCTAGGTCATACAAATCATTAAATAGCTCTTCTTAAATTAGATTTACTATGAAAGTAGTCAGAGACAATCAGACCTCTTTGCTCACTATAGATCCGATTAGAGTCGGACCAAATACGGCCAATAATTCTTGGGATTTTTTTAATCTGGGTTCGGCCCGGGAAGCGCTGCATAATAAATTTCAGGTAGACGCAACTTACCAATTCTTAAGGACCCATGCAAATCCGCAGGCCCAGAAAATCATACCCTACCCAAAAGATTCCGATTGCCCCGACCCTTTTTCAGATGTAATTCATCTATACCAAATAATACTTTCAGAATTAGTAGAAGATCGAAGATTAACTGATCAGTCTTATCCTTTGGTAGAGGTCAGTGGTGTCCATGGTTTAGACTGGGGTAGAAAAAGATGTTTTTATCCTACCATTTGGGCTTTTTCTAAAGAAGATGAAATTCCGCTTTTCCGCAATTTGGTTGACGGATTGCAGAATGAAGAAGTTTATGCTCTAGCCTGCGCTAAAGAAGCGCCACACAATTATCATCGCAGAGAGATTGATCTCTTACACCAAAAAGATATCTCTCCACTTACTATTGACGATCGGGCCTGGACAGTTTCCGGCAGAAACCTCAAAGATGCAATTGACTTTCTCTGCAATTTCCGTTACCTAAGAACGCACACTAAGTAAAAAATCTTCAATCAAGTCAAAATGCTCGCGACCACCCTCGGTCACAGACCGAGGGCATGACTCGCCCTTCGGGCTCGGGTCGCTCGCAGTATAAAAGCTGAACATTTTGACTAAGAAGTGCGCCACCAATCAAATCAAGTCGGAACTTTGTTCCTCGTGAGTTGCTTAACAGCAACGATTGGTGGAAACGACTTTATTTTAATTACTTCCATCGTATTCCTAATTTTTTATTTCCTAAAAATAGGGAATATTCCCTAAAAATAGGGAAAAGTTTATAAAGTTTGCTTTTGGATCTCAAGTCATGGCTGCTTTGCTCTCCAAAACTGCTGAAAGAATTATCCGCGTTCTGCTAGATGATCCTCTCAAAGAGTTTAAAGAGATAGAATTGATCAAAGCTGCTGGAACTGGGAAAGGCGCTTCTTCAGCACTGATCAATTATTTAGTACAGAAGAAAATATTCTCAATGCGCAGAGCAGGAAGAACAAAAGTACTTTCTCTTAAACGCGATTCTCCTATCTTATTCTCCCTAAAAGTTTTCTTTGACCAGCAAAAATTATCTTCTTTATCACCAAAAAAAAAAGCGGCAATCTTTCTATTCAGGCAAGAGCTGCAGTCTGCTGCGCCTTTGATTATGGCTTTCGGCTCGGTAATCGCTGGCACTTCTACCGAAAAGAGTGATCTTGACCTGCTGGTGGTTTGTTCTGATTTAGCCCTAATCAAACAAGCTAGGGCGAAAACAGAAGAATTGCTTGGTGAAAGATTAAACCTGCACAGCTATACCGAAAAAGAAATCAGGCAATTGATAGATAAAGATACTTTAGTGCAAAAAGCTATATTATCGGGGGCAATGGTAACTGGATATGAATTAGCCCAGTCTTTGTATTCTTCTGTCGAAAGAAAAAAGAAGGAATTAAAATCTAGATTATTTTATTTTGAAGAAAGGATTGCTGCCGCCCGGCGCAATTATCTTCAGAAAGATTTTGAAAGCACCCAGGAGATACTGCAGCAATTGCAGGAACAGCTTATTTTTTACCTGCTTACTAAAGCGGAAATGCCTTACCAGAGCAAAAAAGATGCTGTTAAAGCCATCAAAAAGCTTCCTGAAGGCAAGGTACTGGCTGCTTTAGCCAAAAGCCATTTAAAGCAAAAGATTGATAAATTAGGCCTTCTTCTGCAAGAGCAATTAATAGAAGCGATTTTAGAGGAAGAAGGGTATGGAGAGAGCAAACGAGATTAAGAACGATTTAGAGCGTGCAGAAAAAGCATTGGAATCAGCAGAGCGAAACTTTAAAGAGAAAGACTTTTTTACTGCAGCAAACCGGCTTTTTGTAGCCTGTGAAAGCGCCATTTATGCCTTATTGAAAGTTGAATATGGCTCAATCTCCATCAGCCGGGAAAGGATATTAATCAGATTAAAAGAAGTTGATGCGCACCTGAAAGAGATGTACGATAAAAGCTATGACCTTAGAGTGCAGGCGGATTATGAAAAGAATTCAAAATTGCTGCCCTTAACTGAAGAGAATATACTTGTTCTCTTAAAAGATGTTGTCAGTATGGTCCAAAAAATAAAAGAAGACATCCTAAAAAAAGCGAGTAACAAATGACCAAAATCATCCCCCATAAAATCTTTGAAGTTTATCAGGACCAAAAGTATAATCTTTACACTAAGAGCTTGCTTCCCGGAAAAGCTCCCTTTGAAGAAAAGACTATTAAGGATAGTGGAGCAGAATATCGCGAATTTGATCCCACCAGAAGCAAACTCGCTGCCATGATCAAGAAAGGCTGCACTAATGCCGGCATTCGCAAAGGCGACGTTATTCTTTATTTGGGCTCTTCTCATGGCTATACCTGTTCTTTTGTTTCCGATATGGTGGGAGAAGAAGGGCTGATCTTCGGAATTGATCCTGCGCCAAGAGTAATGCGCGATTTGGTTTTCCTGGCTGAAGAAAGAAAGAATATTGTTCCGGTTCTGGCTGATGCTAACCACCCGGAAGAATATTTAGATAAAGTCTGCCAGGCAGATATTGTTTATCAAGATGTGGCCCAAAGAAATCAGGCAGAAATTTTCATCCAGAACTGCAATTTATTTTTGAAATCTGGTGGATATGGCTTACTGGCCATTAAAGCTCGCAGTATTGATGCCCGGAAAAGGTCTAAACAGATCTTTGAAGAGATCAGAACCCAATTAGAAAAATTATTTGTAGTGATTGATTATAGGATTCTAGAACCTTTTGAGAAAGATCATTGTATGATTATTATCAAGAAGAAATGATATGAGTTTTACCTGCTGGTCTTGATCTAAACCAATTCTTGCACTCAGAAACTTTTAAATACCCACAGAACTTCTCTTCCTAAAAAGAGGTGATTTTAATGAAAGATAATAAAACCAGTCCGTATTTTCCCTATTTGTTCATTCTAGGTGTAGTGGGAATAGTGGCCATAGTGGGATTATTAATTACTGAAGGTCTCAGCGGAGCTTTGATCTACAAGATTGCCATCAACGAATACCAGACTCCTTGCACTGATGATGATCCAGATAATAACTACGACCAATTTGGCATTGTAACTCATGGAAAAGTACAATATGTAGATCATTGTGTGGATGATCGAGTTTATCAATACGTTTGCGCAAGCAGCAATACAGTTAGATTAACCGGCGGATACGAATGTGTCAATGGTTGTTTAGACGGAGTTTGCCTAGCTGCACCCGCAGAAGTCAGTGAATAAGCTTTAATTTTCTTTTTGCTTTTTTTAATTAATCCAATCCTCATTCAACATCTTCCAATGAACCTCACCAATGAAGCCGCATATTTGTATGTTTATTCTAAAGATTTGATCAGCCTGAATAAGAAGCTGAAAGGGCTTTCAGGTAAAGCTGAAAAACACATCTATAAGCATGGAAAGGCAACCTCCGAAGAAGATCGGTTAAAACATAGGACCAAGCATGGAAAAGTAGTGGGTAAAATTCAAAAATTGATGGTCAAGCATAACGAATTGTTGAATAAGTTACGTCATCATCATGTGGCTTATGCCCATGCGCTGAGGGCGGAACATAAGGTTAAATGATAAAGATTAATCTTGCTTAATCTTAATTATCAACTATGCTCGCTACAAAGCTATCTAAGAAAAGTTTAAATATAAAATAGTGGGTATTAATTATATCCGGAGATTATTATGACTAAAAATATTTTTAATTGGGAGTTCAAACCAGTTAAAATTAAACCAATTAGTTCTATTTATGGAACGAAAGAACCAAAAAGAAAACCGATTAAAGGTGGGACAAGAACAAATATGCTTGCAGATAGTGGAGCGAAATGTCAAAAATGTAGGGACCCTCTTAAAGGATTAAAACCACATATTCATCACAAGAATGGAAACCCAACAGATAATAGGTCCGGTAATCTAATTTTAGTCTGTCCTAATTGTCACAGTAAATTGCATAGAAATATGAAATCCAAGAAAAGCACTTCCAAGAAATGTAATACCTGGATCAATCCTCTCACTGGAAGAAAAGAAAAATTTGACCTTCTTAAAATTTAGTGAGCACCTGTCATCAACCGCGATTAACATCTAAGTTACTTAATGCAACAAAAAAATTACTTTTAATTTCTTTTGCGTTCTCTTTCAGTCGTTGGGGGAGGGAATAAAACCAAAATGGTTCAACCTTTCCCCGCCACCCTCAAAAACCCCAAATACAACGGATGCGGCTGTAAAGGTTTCGATAAATATTCCGGATGGAATTGCGTTCCTATAAAGAACGGATGTCTCTCTTTAGGCAATTCCAAGATCTGCATGATCTCCCTTCCCGGCGCTTTTCCAGAAAAAATCAAACCATTCTCTTCTAATAATTTAATATATCCTGGATTACATTCCCACCTATGCCTGAACCTTTCTTTAACTCTTTCCGTTCCATACAATTCAAAAGCAGTAGTTCCGCATTTGACTTCCACTTCCTGACCGCCTAAACGCATATTTCCGCCTAGAGAACTAATCGCTTTCTGTTCAGGCAGAATATCAATTACTGGATGAACGCAATTTGGCTCGATTTCCGTACTATTACTACCAGACAATCCGCAAACATTCCTAGCAAATTCTATCACTGCCATCTGAAACCCATAACATAATCCTAAATAAGGAATCTTATTCTCGCGCGCATAGCCCACACAAAGTATTTTTCCTTCTGCCCCGCGCGAGCCGAAAGCTCCCGGTACGATAATTCCCTGCACCTCTTTTAATTCCTCTTTAACCTTCTCTGCAGTTAAATCCGTAGTATCAATCCATTTTAGGTTAACCTTCAGGCCTAGATGTGTACCCGCATGCTCCAAAGCTTTGATGATAGAGGCATAAGAATCTCGTAAAGTAGTATATTTCCCAGTAATTCCGATGGTTACTTCTTGATTCAGGTTTAGAATTTTATAGACATACTTTTCCCAAGCCTCTCTAGCTTCATAATTATTTTTGACTTTATGCCTTAACCCCAATAAATCAATAGTCTGGTCATCTAAGCGGGATTTCCCCAACAATCCTGGAATGAGATAAATGCTTTCCATGTCATGTACACTGACAACTCTCTCTACTGGGACATTGGCCGCTACACTTATTTTTTCCCGGACTTTATTGATCACTTCCCTTTCGCAGCGGCAGGCGATAATATCTGGTTGAATTCCACAGGCCATCAAGCTTCTTAAGCCTAACTGGGCAGCCTTGCTTTTTTGTTCGCCTAAGAATCCCGGACTTAAAATATAAGTTAAGGCTACCTGACAAACATTTTCTTTCCCCTCTTCATAAGCTAATTCCTGCATGGCCTGGATAAAATAATTATTTTCAATATCTCCTACTGTTCCTCCTACTTCTACAAAAACTATATCCGCTTTAGAATTCAAAGCTAGACTGCGCACAAAGCTTTTAATCTCACCGGTAACATGAGGAATAAATTGCACGTCTCTTCCTAAATAATTTCCCTTTCTCTCCCGGTCCAGGATCTGCTTAAACAATTTCCCTCCAGTAAGATAATTATCTTTGGTTAAATCCAAATGCAGAAACCGCTCATAAGTCCCTAAATCCATATCTGATTCCGTGCCGTCATCCAAAACGAAAACTTCTCCATGGCGGAAGGGGTTTAGAGTACCTGCATCTATGTTCAGATAGCCATCAAATTTCATTATGCTAATTTTAAGTCCTTTTAACTGCAGAAGTTTAGCCAGAGAGGCAGCAAAGATGCCTTTACCTAATCCAGACATCACTGTGCCATAAACCACTACAAATTTGGTCTGGCCGGATTGATATCCTTCCGGAACCGGACTGTAAAATTCATGCTCTTCAGTCTTTTTAGAAACTTCTTCCAGGATTTCGTTCATCACTTTTTCACCCCGGAATGATTCAAGATAGATTCATCTTTAATAATTTTGCCAACAACTGATTGAGGACGAATGGGAAAGAATTTACTAAAACATAAGCTATTTCCATTCCAGAAAAGCTTTTTTATGTTTCCCAAAAACAATTTCGTCTATTAACCCATAAACGCCCTGGAGATCATTTTTAAACTGTTGGGAAGAAATCTTCTCTTTGATCTTGTTCAGACGATCCTGAAAGTTGTACCGTTTGGCAATCTCCTCTTTAATCTGACTTTTATTTTTACTAAGAGGTAAAAGCAGAAAAACATCACGAATATCAGTACTGCGGCAACTAACCATTTTCATTACGATCAAAGCATCTAGATTAATTACTCTGGCTGTTATCTCTTCGAACAAAGTTTTTCCTTTTAGCTTTACGGTTTGAGAATTCGCCAGGATCCAAGCATAATCAAATCTAGCTTTAGTCTGGCGGTCAACCACTTCTCCAATAAGAATATCCAGACTAACTTTAAAGTTATTAGCCATTTTCTTTTCAAGACGTAGGAATTGGCTGGCGTAAAGAAGCTCAGCTTTGACTTTAGAGTAACCCTGTCCTACCAAACCTAAGAAAATCTTTTCAGCAGAGGCAAAATCTTTAACCACTAGATCACAGTCTACTGAGAATCTAGGCAGAGTATAAGCATTTACTGCATAGCCTCCGATAATAACAAATGAATGAGACCTAATCTTTTTCAAAGTTTCGAAGATTTCTTTTTCCCTAAGCTGTAAAAGTTCCATATTTTTTCTTTATATACTGATAAGCGTAAAGATACATCTCATTCTCTTTAGCGCTCTTTAAAGTTTCTGCTAAAGAATCAACTTTAAAGCCTTCTTTAGCAATAAATTTCATTTTTTGAACCGGGATTAAAATCACATATTCTCCGATAGTTGAACCTTTTTGGACATAATTGGGAACACTTTTTTGGTTAAAGAAGCTTTTCCAGTATTTTAAGTCTTTCTTTAAGATTTTGATAAAATAAGGTGATTTCTCTATTCCTCTCTGGAGATAAGAAAAATCAGACCAGATTTCTATTGCGGATAATCCTGTGAAAGCATAATCTTTTTTAGCTTCTTTAATCATTTGTGGCACCCTCCATTCCAACAAATTCTTAATTGCGGTTTCCGGGGCGATGCATTGGTACAATTTCCGGCCTAATTTCCTGATCCAGCCAGAATTCAATAACACCGCAAAAATCTTCTTTCTCATGCTTTCTTTGACCATCCAATCTAAGTCTTTCTGGGAGAAAGGTTCTCTTGAGCCATGCCGGGAAAACAATAAAGCATAAGCTCTCAATCCGTAAGCAGGTATTTCCGTACTCATTAGTTACCTATTTAGTAACTATTACTTATAAACTTATCTGAGCGATTTGTGTTATAGTAAATGACAAAAGTTCTGGTACAGAACGCCATGTCAATTACTATTTAGAAAACGACAGGATAATATCAAAACTTATGTCGTTTTCTATTATTCTCATTTATTTACTAACGGGGGGGGGGGGGGGGGGTAACGCAAGTTTAAAAATAGAGACGATATTCTTAATAAAAATAATTAAAATAAGGTGTTTTAGAATGCTAAAAAAATTTCCAGATATTATAGAAAAGCAATTCTCAGATTTATTGCACGAATTTTACGAATTAGAAGCCGAGTTAAATAAGTTAAAATGTGTAAGTAAAACCACTTATCAGAATTTACTTAAAGAAAAGAATTATGAAGAATTTGAAAGATTGATCGGAATTATGTACAGAACATCTAGTAATCAAAGTGAGACCTTTGAAAGGATGCATCGGGCTTGTCTTGAAGTTCATAAATATGTTAATAAAACTTACTCCGGAGAAGACCCTGGTAATAATAAGAAAAAAGTAAGAGAACTCATAGCTAAGATCAAAGAAGGTGAAAAACAAGGTCTCGTCTTTGCTGAAAGATTGCCTTTTAGCCTTGGCGAAGGATGGATGCCTCAAGGGGGGATCAGTAATCTTAGAAGAATAGTTAATATCCCCGGATACCTACTTTTAGCTCCATATTTAGTTGCAACAAAAAGACAAAATCTGACTATGCTGGAAAAAAGTCTATATGATTTAAGAAAATCAGTTATAAAAAATAAACCTGGACAAAGTGGCTACGATCCTAAAGAGCTAGAAAAAAGTATGCAAGATTTCAAGATTTTTATACGCCTAACTAACCAGCTTCATCGTAAATTTAGAAGGTTGCATAAAGAATGTAAAAGAATATACACAGATTTGTATCACTTTATAGATGAAGAGATTGTATATGGAAAGACTGATGTTGGTAGCCAGTGGAAAGCGGTTTAATTTTTCTTTCTTTTTTAATCATCTTATTTATTAATAATTTCAACCCCACAAAAACATTTATAAACATATTCTCTTTTATATTTAGCTGTGGATATCATCCGTTTAAAAGAGGTGTCGAAAGAGTACAGGAACCAGGCTGTTCTACAAGAAGTTAATCTGGCCATCGAACCAGGAGACGTTTTAGGCATAATCGGCCAATCCGGCAGCGGCAAAACTACTTTATTGAACTTAATTGCTGGCTTTATTGAGCCTAGCGATGGTGAAGTAGTCTATTATTCTAAAGTTGAGGGTAAAGAAAAAAATCTTAACCAAAATCTGCATCTGCTTAAGAAACATATCGGCTTTACTCCCCAGCACAATTCTTTCTATCCTAAACTAACCGTGATAGAAAATCTGGTCCATTTCGGAAGATTGTACGGGATCGATAAACAAACCTTACAAAACAATATCCGCAGTTTATTAGAATTTACTGAACTAAGCAAACACCAGCATAAATTAGCTGAACATCTTTCCGGAGGAATGCAAAAACGCTTAGACATCTCCTGCAGTTTAGTGCATAAGCCGAAAATTCTTATCTTAGACGAGCCTACTGCGGATTTAGATCCATTATTACAGAAAGAGATTCTCCACCTGCTTCAGGAAGTTAATAAGCAGGGCATAACTATCGTACTTGCTTCTCATCATCTGGATAATATTGAACATATCTGTAATAAAGTGGCCATTGTCCATCACGGAAAAGTGCACAGTTATGGTTTAATCGAAGATGTAAAAAAACCTTACTTTAGAGACCATTTTATCATCAATGTCCATTCTGGCAGGGATAAAGAACAGATTCTACAAAAAATGAAAACTTTACCCTTCAAGAAAATCATCGATCAGGGCAATCGTTTAGAGATTTATCCAGAAGATGTAGAAAAGACCATGAAATCTTTATTGAGTTTGATCAAAGAAGAAAACCTTTCCCTGCACGATATGGATTTACGCCGGCCTTCCCTGCATGAAGTGTTTGAGAAAGTCGCTCAGGAAGAATAGATTTACTTAAAAAAAATAAACCAACCCTAAATCAAAGATTAAAAAATAAAAATGCAATCCCTCTGGCTGCTCACCCAAAAGAACCTGCGCTTACTATTAAGAGCGAAAGCTTCAGCTTTAATTGTTATTTTCGCTCCTTTACTGATTATTCTTCTTTTAGGCTTATCTTACAATGCTTCTGATAAGTATGGTTTGAAAATAGGGGTTTATGCTCCCTCAGAGAATGAAGATGTCCAATCTTTTGTTACTTTATTGCAGGAAGAAGAATATGAGATCCTCAAATATGTTGCCTCTAAAGAAGAATGTGTAGAAGATGTTAAACGGGGATTGATCAACACCTGTATTTTTCTTCCCGAAAGCCTAAAAGTTGAAGATAACACCCAAAAAGAGATTACTTTTTATCTCGACCCTACTAAAATCAATCTGGTCTGGATGATTCAGGAGACCGTAAAATCTAAATTCAACCTTAAATCCGCTGAAATTTCTCAGTCTCTCAGCCAAGATTTATTGACTCGTTTATCCGATACTAATTCTAAACTGAATACTAAAAAAGCAGATCTAGATATCATCAAAAGTAAAGCTGGAACTGCTTCTTCATCTACAGAATCAGCTAAGTCTGGTTTATCGGGACTGGATTTAACCGCTCCTGCTTCTACTTACGATACTAGTATCCTCACTAATGTTACTGCTGATTTAGATACTGCCACTAAAAGCATTAGCTCTGCTTTAAGTGCAGTAAGTAGTGCAAATATCACCAGCGGAAAAACCGCCATCACTACTCCTCTCAACGAAGCTTTAAGCAAATTAAAAGGGATTAACGATAATGTTAACGGAGCTTCTGGACTAGCTAATATCATCTCTTCCCTGCAGACTGATCTGGAATTAGCCCGAACTAAATTGACTACTGCCTCTAGCGCAGTAGAACAGACCAACACTAACCTAGCCACAGTTTCCACCGCTCTAGCCGAAGGCGTCAGCGCTTTAGATAGTCTCCAGGTAGGATTAAATGAAATTACCGCTAATTTAGACGCTCAAAAAGTTACCCAGGCCGGAACTATCTCTTCGCCTCTGCTGATGAAAATAGAAACCGTCAGCGAAAAAGGAACTTTCTTAAATTACTTGTTTCCGGCAATTTTAGTTTTAGTGGTCATGTTCAGCTCTTTATTATTAGGAACTACTTTAGTCATGATGGAAAAAAATAGCCCTGCATTCTTAAGAAACTTTTTCCTGCCCATCAGCAAGACTACGTTTATTATTTCAACCTATCTCACTAACCTGATTCTAATTATATTCCAAATCGCGATTATTTTAGGTCTATCTTTATTTTTCTTGGATAATGCCTTGCTTGCCCTTCCGGCCATGGCTTTAATCTTATTCCTGGCTGCCTCCGTCTTTACTTTCCTGGGCATGTTGATCGGCTATGTTTTCGTCTCTGAAGAAACGGGGGTTTTAGCTTCTATTTCCGTAGGCAGCATTTTCCTATTTATCTCCGGAGTGATTTTACCTCTGGAAGGCATTTCTGCCACTCTTAGGGCAATTACTTCTTACAATCCTTTTGTTATCGCTGAAAAATTGATTAGGGAAGTTTTCATCTTCGGCACTTCTCTCAGCAATCTTTGGCTGGATCTGACCTTATTAATCGGCTATGCTGTTATCTTATTCTTAATTATCTTAGTAGTAGAATCAATTTTGCATCAGCATTTAGTCCACCGTTTCCTTAAACAGCACCATCTAAAGCATGGGAAAGGGATTAAGCAGGCTGAGGGCGAAAATAAAAGTTCTCTTTAAATAAAATACTATATTTGGTACAGTAACACAATATTTATATAGGAGTGTACTATTTTTAGTACGAAATTAGGCCAAAAATGGTAAGTTATGAAGAACTGTTACAACGACAGTTAATTAAGAAAATAGGAACTGTGGAAAAAGAAGCCTATGTTTCATTCCATTTGAATAATTATAAAATTGACTTTGCTAGCGCTTTAAAGTTTTTGGAACAAAAAAATTCAAAATATACTGCCATTGCCGGATATTACTCAGTTCTTAATATCACTTTATGGTATTTTGCAAAGTATTATAATCTTAAGATTAGTGAAGAAGATACGGGTGTACATACTAACTGCCTGATTGTTTTAGAGCATTTTATTAAAGAGGAATTGTTAAAGAAGAAAATTATTCAATTATTAGAAAAGGCTAAAACTGAATTTCTTTATTTTACTATCCTAAAAAAGAATAAAGAAGAAACTCTTCCCTTAATGTTAAAACAGAGTGCAGATAAAAGAAAGAAATATACCTACTATTCTATAGAGAGAGAATTACCCAAAGAAACAGATCAATTAAACGAGGTCAAAATGTTCGTGAAAAGTGTGGTCGAACCCTATATTTCTATCCTAGAGAGGTTGAAACCATGACTTTTTTAATCCCGCAAAAAATGAGGAAGATTAAAGAATATGCTCTTTGAACCAATCATTGGGTATAAATCAACCTGGAGAATCCTAAGTTTATTACTGGAAACCCCGCGTAGGCTAGTCAGCAGGAGCGAATTGTTTAAGTTCACTAAGTTAGGTAATGCTCCCCTAAGCAGGGGACTGGAAAGATTAGTCCGGGCAAATATATTAACCCCTGAGAAAAAAGGTAAAAAAGAATTTTATTATGTTAATGAAAACAACGAATCTGCTCTTCTGCTGAAACAATTATGGGAAAAAGAACAGAAAAGCCTGCGAAACTTATCTTATCCTCTAAAAATTGTCTTATCAGAATTTCTGCGCTCTTTGAACGATTCTTGCTTAGGTTTAGAAAAGGTTATTTTGTTTGGTTCTCAAGCTAAAGGCACTGCTTCTGTGCATTCAGATATAGATTTAGCAGTAATTTTCAAAAGAGGGTTAGATCAAGAGATTTTGATAACTAAAATAATTAAAAAACTTGAAAAACAGTTTAAAGTACAAATACAAGTTCATTACTTTACTTCTGAAAGTTTTGCCGCCAAAAACAAGCTCACAGAGAAGATTAATCAGGAAGGAATTATCCTTACATCTTGATTTACTAACGGGGGGGGGGTAACGCATGTTTAAAAGTAAGGACTTCTTTCTTGAAATAAATATAATTTGAAAGGTGTTTAAAGATGAAAAAACTATTAATTGTGTTGAGTTTATTGGTTTTAGCCTTGTTTTTAGTTAGTTGTGCGCCGAAAGAAGAAACCGGGGAAGAAGGAGCTTTGGCTGGTCAGGCGGTTAAGTTACTAAAAATAGAAAATTACGTTACTGAACAAGAATTGACTGAGAAAGTAAAACAAATAATTAGAGATGAAATTGAAGTAGCAGAAGTTAACGGTAATTATTATCCTAACAAAAACTGTGATCAAAAATGTTCCGAAATCGGAAAAAAATGTATTATTGCTCTTTGGGGGTATTCTGGTAGTACATCAAGTGCCAATTTTGATAAAGCAATTGTGAAAGCAAGTCACAGTTGTACGTGGGAAGTAGGAGATAATAACATACTATTTTGTGAATGTATCTAATTTTTTCTTTCTTCCACCACAACCTTTTTATCTTTAGTTGATTTAATTCTTTTCTTAAATGACCAAACTAATCCTTATCACCGGCACTCCCGGAACTGGTAAATCCACTCTGGCTAGATTCCTAGCTAAGAAACTAGGTTGGGAAAGATTAGATTTACACCATTATTACTCTCAAATCTCCACCAGGTACAATCCTAAAAAAAGATGTTGGGAAATTGATTTTAATAAATTAAGGACTTTTATGGTCAAAAAGCTGAAAGAAGCAAAGAAACCTCTGATCCTAGATAGCCACATCTCCCATCAATTGCCCAAAGAAATGGTTCATCTCTGCATCGTGCTTACTTCTTCAAACCTAAAAATACTGGAAAAAAGATTAAAGCAAAGAAAATATTCTAAACCAAAGATTAGAGAGAATTTAGATTCAGAAATCTTTCAGGTTTGTCTGAATGAAGCTAGAGAGAAAGGGCATAAATTAATGGGGATAGATATAGCCAAAGAGAACTCGCTCTTAAAACAATGGAAAAAAGTAAAGCCTGCTCTTTTAACCACTAAATCCAGCTAAATCTTTATAAACCTAATTCATTCTTAATAAAAACATGGCTACTATTAACGCCCAGGAAAAACTGCATTTAAAGAAATTAGTCCGAGAATTACATAGCCATAAGGCCCCCCATACTGAGTTTGTTTCCGTTTATATCCCCGCTGGCTACGAGATGACTAAGATTATCAATCATCTCGCCGAAGAGCAAGGTACTGCCTCTAATATTAAATCTGCTAATACTAGAAAAAACGTCCAATCTGCCCTGGAAAAGATGATCCAGCACTTGCGTACCGTAGGAAAAAATCCCCCTAATGGCCTAGCCATCTTCTCTGGCAACGTAGCTGCCTCTGAAGGCAAACAAGATTTACGGGTCTGGAGCATCGAGCCACCCCTGCCTTTAAACATCCGCATCTATCGCTGCGATAAGAATTTCGTTACTGATATTTTGGAAGAGATGCTCGCAGAAAAGACAGTTTATGGTTTAGTTGTATTTGACCGCAGGGACGCTACCTTAGCTTTATTACGGGGAAAAACTATTCTTCCTCTCCAAAAAACCCATTCGGAGGTTCCAGGAAAGACGAAAGCCGGCGGTCAAAGTTCTCAACGTTACGCCCGTATCCGCGAAGGCGCCTACAAAGACCATTTCAAGAAGATCGCTGAATATATGAAAGAACAGTTTTTACCTCTGGGCAATAATTTGAAAGGCATCATCATCGGCGGACCTGGAATTACGGTTAGCGATTTCTTAAACCAAGACGCTTTAACCGGCGATTTAAAGAAGAAAATTATCGGCACTAAAGACTTATCTTATACTGACGAGTTCGGATTGCAGGAATTATTGGATAAATCTGAAGACCTGCTCGCCCAAGAGGAAGTAGCCATAGAAAAGAAATCCATGCAGCAATTTTTTAAACAAATGCTTGATAATCCTGGTAAAGTAACTTACGGAGAGAAAGAAACTTTAAAAGCGATTGAGATGGCGGCGGTAAATGTCTTATTGCTTTCTGAAATTATTCCAGAAGATAAAATCTTCGAATGGGAAGAGAAAGCTAAAGCCCAGGGTGCAGAGGTAAAGATCATTTCTACCGAGACCAGGGAGGGAGTGCAGTTACGAGATTTAGGCGGAGTGGCAGCAATATTAAGGTTTGAGATTGGATAAAAAATGATTGATCCCAACACGGAAATATTTAAATGGGGCCCAATCCCTGCCAAATACTATTTTGTTTCTGAATATTTTGAAATATGTTCTCAAAGATTTGGAGAAGAATTTTCGGGTGAAAGATGGCCGGATACATTGGTTCTGTTTAAAGATGATAAAATTTTGTGGATTAATGAATTTCCTGCTTTGCGACAGGCAGGTAAAGAAGCTTTCTTCAAATACATGTCAGACCAAAAGGTAAGAGAGAATATTTACCTAAGATGGCTAAAGCGGATAGGAGAATTAAACCAATTCCAAGACCAACTCTTAAACAAAGACTTAACAAAGTTAAGCACTGAAGAATTAAAAAATGTCTGGTTCACCTTTTTTGAGAAAACAATTCATTTCTGGAACTTAACCATTCCTGCAGAGTTAGCTGGATATGGATCTGAAGAGATTCTAAAAGAAGAATTAAAGAAATATATCTCTAATGAAGATCAGCTCCGGTCTGCCCTGGAGATCCTGGCTGCACCCGAAAAATCTTCTTTTTATCAAGAAGAAGAAATTGAACTAGCCGAAACAAAAGATATACTTAACCATCAAAAGAAATACTTTTGGCTGCAAAATAGTTATGCTAGGACAAAAGTACTTTCAACCTCTTTTTTTAAAGAGAGGAAAGATAAACTTAAACCTGATCTTAGAGAAAGGACAAAAGAACGAATAAATCTTTTGATCCAAGAAAAAAAAGATTTAATCCAGGAACTAAAACTCCCCCCAAAAGTAATGGACCTGACTCAAACGGTTAGCGAAATAATCTCCTGGCAAGATGAACGGAAAAAACATATCTTCATCAATCTGCATTATAAAGACTTGCTCTTAAAAGAAATAGTCCGAAGATTTAAGTATAAACTTGATGACCTTCTCAATCTTTCTTACTCAGAAATCTGGAATTTAATTGAATTAAAGAAAATCTCACCCCCAAACCCCGAACGGAAAGAAGGATTTGGGATATTTATTAATCAGACTTTAACTAATCTCTCCCCAGAACAAGTGACTTCTTTATGGAATACTTACACCCAAGAAAAAATTTCCGAAAGAACAACCGAATTCACTGGGACAACTGCCAGCAAAGGTAAAAACAGCGTTATCCAAGGTAAAGTTTGTATTATTTTTGACCCATTTAAAAGCAAGAAATTCCAAAAAGGTGATATTCTTGTTGCCGCAATGACCAGCCCGGAATATGTATTCTTGATGGAAAAAGCTGCAGCAATCGTAACTGATGCCGGTGGCCTAACTTGTCATGCTGCTATTGTAAGTAGAGAATTTGGTCTGCCTTGCATTGTGGGTACAAAAATAGCCACACAAGTCCTTCACGACGGCGACCTGGTAGAAGTTGATGCTAACAAAGGGATAGTTAAGATTCTTAAAAAAGTATAATTTTATTATAGGTTATTTATTAGGTGACCATAAAAGTAAAGAAAAATGCCAAAAAGCTTATATATTAGTGGTCACCTAACTTATTCATGTTCATAGAAAAACGAAAAGAAGGAAAGAAGGTAAAATATTATTTTACCCGCTCCTTTCGTCAGGGACAAAAAGTTAGAAAAATCCGTAAATTCGCAGGATACGATTTAACTTCTAAAGAACTGGCTATAAAAGTAAAAGAATTTAAAATAAATTTTGATACAGAAGCTATATCTTGGGATTCTCCTAAAAAGATAATTTCCACTTATTCTCCGGCAGAGCTAATTAAAAAATATAATCTAAATCAACAAACTTGGGTTCAAAAAGGTTTACATGCAGTGCTCCACACTATTTTTGCCTCCTCAGAATTGTCTTTCAAGCCCACAGAATCATTTTTAGGAGAATCTTGTCAAATTATCGTTCATTACACTACAGACAATTACAATCACTGGTATTGGAATCATGAAGATTTAGTTCGTCTACGGGATAATTTTTTACATAAGTTAAGAAAAGAGCCAGAATTATTACAAAATATTCTTGTTCAATGGAGAAAGAGATTAAAAAAGTTTGATAAAATTATGGAAACAATTGATTCTATTGATTTAACACAAAAATCTGATAGTAAATCTTTACAATTATATTTTAATTTTTGGCAGAACTATTTAGAGGAATATGCTTTAGCGGTATGCCTCCAAGAATCGTTCTCATTATTATCTGAAGAATTTCTTAGGCCCCATTTTAAGAATATATTCGAAAAAGCCGGGCTTCTTCAATCATTCAATGAGGGCTATCAGATCCTTACCAGCCCGGTAAAAAAGTCGTTTATTACCCAAGAATATCTGGAACGGCTTGATCTCAAAGCAAATGACTTAAAAAAAATAAAAGCCCATGCTAAAAAATACCATTGGCTTTACAATAATTATGCTAAAACCACCAATTTAGATACAACTTTCTTTAAAAATAAGGTTTTAGATATTGGTAAGCTTAACAAACAAGAAGAAAAGAAAAGAATACAAAATGAGATCATAGAAATAAAAGAAAAGAAAAAAAGATTGGTTCGTAAGCTAAATTTAGATGATTATTCGAAGTTGCTGATCAAGATTACAGAAGTGTTCTCGTTTATGCAAGATGAAAGAAAAAAATATATGATGAAAGCAGTAGCATATCAAAACCATTTCCTCGACCATTTCTCAAAACAATGGGATATCGATAAACAGTTGTTAGAATATTCAGTAATCCATGAACTTCCTGAGATCATGTCTAAAAAATTTCCATTAGATGAGCTGCGAGAAAGGAAAAAACATTGCTTAGTCATATTCACAAAGAAAGGTTATGAAATAATTTCTGGAGAGAGAGCAAAACAAACCTATGAACTTGCCTTTAAAAATCCAGAGACCAATTCAGCTCAAATTAAGGGGGTTACTGCTTCAAAAGGTTATGCTACTGGCACTGTAAAAATTGTAAATAAAATTCATGATTTTGTTAATTTCAATGAAGGCAATGTTTTAGTTACAAGCATGACCCGACCAGACATGGTTATGCTAATGGATAAAGCAGTAGCTATAGTTACTGATGAAGGAGGAATAACCTGTCATGCAGCAATTATAAGTAGAGAAATGAAAATTCCTTGTATCATCGGAACTAAAATTGCCTCTACCTTACTAAAGAACGGTGATTTAATAGAAGTAGATGCTAATAAAGGCATAGTAAAGATTCTCAAACGGACCGGACTGAAGTTTAAGATTAAGTAGATTTATTCTGAAAATTAAGTTAAGTTACAAAGGGAAATACCAAAAATATTTTTGAAAGAAGGGAGTATCTTTCATAATATATGCCCCCAATGCTGTTAAAGCAAAACCAATCCAAATACGAACCCAACCATACAGAAAACCATTTACTATCAATAATAAACCCGCAAAAAATAAAAATGTACCTACTGGTTCTTTATAAGAATATTTTTTGGTTTTACTCATAATAACCCCTTTTTTAGGTAAACCTAACTAGTTAATCTTTTAATGCTAAACTTTAACCAGTATCTATTTTAACTTAAAGTTATAACCTGGATAATAGTAAACTTATTAAACTTTTGGTCAAAACGGATTAAGCATGTCCCTCATCCAAGAATCATTCCAAAGATTATTCCCAGAGAAAGAATTCACTTATCAAACCTACCTAGAATATAACCGCAGATTATCAAATTTCAATGCGAATATTAAACTAGCTCATAATCGCCTCTCTCTCCATCTCAACCTGCAATGGAAAGATATTGATGATGAGATTAAAATCGGCCTGATCCAAACTCTTTTATTAAAAATCTTCAAAAAAAGAGCCACCTCCACCAATATAGAATTATACCATAATTTCATTAAGAACATCCCCATACTTACTGAAAAGAACAAATCCGATCCAGTTCTCGACTCCTCTTTCACCAGAATAAACCAGAATTTCTTTGGTAACCTCATGGAAAAACCCAATCTGGAATGGGGCACAGATTCCAGACGTAAACTTGGCTCTTATAATTTCCATAACGATACCATTACTGTTTCCACTTTATTTCAAAAATCCAAACCAGAATTATTAGATTATTTGATGTACCATGAATTGCTTCACAAGCAGCATAAATTCAAGCATAAAAACGGAACCAGCTTTTTTCATACCCGAGATTTTAGAAGAGATGAAAATAATTATCCCCATAAACCCCAATTAGAGCAGGAAATTAGTGCTTTAATCCGTAAACGCAGGCCAGTGCCTAAAAGGGCCTCTTTTTGGAATTTTTTCAGATAGGAACGAAATTTAATTTCTTTTAATCATTAAAGCCAACGGAAACCTTTAAAAATAACCTCAATTTAAGCTTCTTTATGACCAAAAAGAGCTTTTTATCTTATAATGCTATGGACAAGATCCTGCGCGAGGCAGGTGCTTTACGGGTCTCTGATGAAGCCAAAGCTGCTTTAGCCGAAGTTCTGGAACAGAAAGCTTTAGAATTAGCTGCCGAAGCTAAGAAGTACGCAGAACATGCTGGAAGGAAAACCGTAACTGATAAAGACGTCCATTTAGCTAATAAATCTTGATTAAGACCGAGGTGGTTTTTTATGTATGAGAAAAAAATGGTTAGTGTAGGCGGTTTAAAGAAAGGTGATACGATTATAATTGATGAAGCGCCCTGTAAGGTTACAGATTTAGCTACTTCCCGTCCGGGAAAGCATGGACACGCTAAAGTTAATTTAATGGCCGTGGGTATGTTAGACGGAAAGAAAAGAAACTTGGTCATGCCCGGTCATGATCGGGTAGAAGCACCAATCATAGAAAAGAAATCTGCCCAGGTCTTATCCATTGTCGGGGATAAAGCTAATGTCATGGACACCGAAAGTTATGAAACTTTTGAGATGGACATCCCTGAAGAGTTAAAAACTGAAGTGAAAGAGGGTACCGAAGTGCTTTATTGGATTTTGATGGGAAGCAAAGTAATAAAACAGGTGAAATCATAATGACTAAATTTGAAGAGGCCCTGGCCAGAAAACAAAAAAATATTTTCGTTTGCCGTAGCTGTAAAGCTAAAATTCGTGCTCCTAGTCTAAAAGTAGCCCAGAAAAAGATCAGTTGCCGCAACTGCAGCTCCAAAACGCTTCGTCCTAAAAGGAAGAAGTAAACCGATTTAGAGGTCATAGATGTTTGAACTAATCTTAAATTATATTTTAAAATATAAAGTAATTATTTTATTTTATATTTTAATTATACTTTTTCTAGTTTGGAAAAGAAAAAGATTAGATTTTCAGGCTAAAATTATTATTCTTTACCGCACTAAGTTTGGTTTAAAATTCATCGAAAGATGCGTCCAGAAATTCCGCGAAGAGATTATTCTGTTAGGATACATCGGAGTTGGTGCAGGTTATATTGGCTTAATTTTCATTTCCTATCTGTTAATTAAAAATCTTTACGATTTGATAGTCTCTCCTGTAGCAGTTTCCGGAGTCTCTCTAGTTCTGCCCGGGATAAACGTTCCCGGATTAGGGGTGCTCCCTTTCTGGTACTGGATCATCGCCATTTTCGTTATTGCTATCATCCACGAATTTTCTCATGGAATTGTGGCTAAAGCGCATCAGGTAGAGGTTAAAAATACTGGATTTGTCTTTTTAGGCCCAATCATCGGAGCTTTTGTCGAGCCTAACGAAAAAAAGTTGAGAAAACAAAAAGATATCGTTCAATATTCAATTTTAGCTGCAGGAAGTTTTTCTAATATCCTTTTAGGAGTATTATTGCTTCTCTTCTTGCCCTATGTAGCTAACCCTTTAGCCCTCGCTCCTTATGAGAACCAAATTTCTGATCCAGTAGGATTTTCTTTCACTTTAATTGGTCAATCCCTTCCCGCAGCCCAGGCTGGCCTGAAAGACGGGATGATCATCCAAAAATTTAATGGCGAAACTATCGATTCATTTAATGATTTCACTTATCAGATGTTCCAGACCTCTCCGGGAGAAAAACTGCTCATCGGCACAGATCGGGGAGATTTTAAGGTTACTGCTGGAGAATATCCCGGAGAAGAGCTCAATCATGGTTATATCGGAATCCAGGGAATGAAAGACGAACGTAGACTAAAAGCTGGTTTTGAATTCTGGGGAAAGGTTTATTATTGGTTTAAAGGTTTTTTCAAATGGCTTTTCTTTTTAAGTCTGGGAATCGGAATGTTTAATTTATTGCCCTTGCCTCTAGTCGATGGAGGAAGGATGACCCAAGTTTATCTGCATAAGCGCCATGGCTCAAGTAAAGGTGAAAATTGGTACAGAAGAATCAGCGTCTTTTTCTTTTTAGTTCTTATTCTTAATTTAGTTTATCCTTTGTTGAAAGGATGGTTGGGAGTTTAAACTCATTGAACCTCAACTGAATTCTTTCTTTTTTTTCTGCGAATAATAATACCAAAAGATAAGAATATAGGTTATAGTTGTAATAATCGCAACGATATACTTAATAATCAAAGGGAGCTGATAAATTAAAATAGCATAAATCAGAGCAATAATATTAGCAATTAAAAAAATTACAAATAAAAGCAAGCTAACCCCACTAGTATCTTTCGATTTAATCGTTTTGATTATCTGGGGAATGACCATTATAGAAAATAAGAAAGTCGCTATCCAGCCCAGAATTTGAGCAATTTCCATCTTTTCACTCTACTCTCAATTAAGCACTATTTCTTTTCCAATTCAGAAGATTTGCTAAAGTATACCTCTTCTCCAAGAACAATGTTTTAGCCGGAAGATTTAATTTCCATTTTTCTACTACATAATCCAAAACTGTATTAAAAACAATATAAGAGCCAGCAATACCTAATCCGAACAAGATCCGTTCATAAGCCACAACTGGGATTAAGCTAACCCATTGACCTGCACTCATGGGTACAGTATAAATCCAAATTGCTCCCCCTACTGCATGGGCTGTAAATGTCGCTCCAAAACTGCGAAATAATAGTTTGCCGGGAACTTTTTCCGGAAGTAATACCGCTAAAACTGGAATCAGCCAGTATAAAGAAAAGAACCAGACCTCTCTGCCGATAGGATGAGCAATAAACAAAATCATACAAATTATGGGAACAATCACCCCCACATACTTTTTCTTGCTGCCGAAATACCAGACGGCCAGTAACATGGGCAGGAATCTTAAAACGCTGATCAAACTCCATTCTTTACCCATAACCATAAAATCCGTGATCTGGGCCAAAGCAACTGAAATCATCCCAAATATTGGACCTAGGAAAGCTCCTGCAGTCGGCCCGAAGAATTGGTATAGAGTAAAGAACTGGTTTTCCGCTCCAATTAAAGAAGAAAAGTTTATTCTATTAGCCATAAAGACTAAAACAAAAAAGATAGCTAAGAAAACGATTCTTTTGGGAGTAAACCAATTTTTCCAATCCATTTTCATCAATTTGAGTACAATAAAGAATTCATTTATAATAATTACGAATTTTAGATTTATATTTTAACACATCCCCGGCTAAATACAACGACCCCGCAATCAAGACTAAATCTTCTTTCTCCGCTAATTTCAAAGCTTCCTGAACCGCTTCCCAGCTTTTTTTGATGATTTTAACTTTATTATTGCTTTCGTTAATAGTGGCTGGATGAGATTTAAGCGTTTCCTCAGCCAAGATCTCGACAGGGGTAGGCTTAAAATTCCCTTCCGTAACCATTACTTGTTCTGCCAAAGGCACAATCAGAGGAAGCATCTCTTCCCACTTCTTATCTTTAGCCACTCCTAGAACTAAAATTATCTTTTTAGGATCATCTTTATTAAGTATATTTTTATCTAAAAAACTTTTCAAAGTATTAAATCCCTGCGGATTATGCGATCCATCCACTATCACTAACGGATCTTTCCTGATAATCTCCAACCTTCCCGACCAGACTGCTTTTTTTAATCCTAATTTGATTTTATCCAGAGGAATACCTAATTGAGATGCAATTAAGACCGCTAAACTAGCATTTCTAAGCTGATAATCTCCCAACAATTTAATCCTAAAAGTTTCACTAATGATCCCGCTCATCCGAAAAGTTTGGCTTTTTAAATTAGATTTAATTTTCTCTATTTTCAGAACCTCATCTAAAACTAATAAAGAAGTTTTTCTTTCTCTACAGATTTCTTGGAACAGAGTTATGATTTCAGGATCAGTTTCCGCAGTAATTACTAACTTGCCCTCTTTAATAATCCCTGCTTTTTCTTTAGCGATCAACTCTTTAGTCTCTCCTAAATTTCCGGTATGGTCTAGATCTATGCTAGTAATGATACTTACCTCTGGAAGAAGCACATTCGTGGCATCCAATCTACCCCCCATACCCACTTCTACAACGGCATAATCAACTTTCTCCTGAGCGAAATAAAGAAAAGCCAGAGCCGTAGTAAACTCAAAGAAAGTAGTAGAGATTTGATTATTCTCCACTTTCTCTTTAATTACGGTAGTTAATTCCCCTAATTTTTGGTTAGAAATATTTTTACCATTAATCTTTATCCGCTCATTAAACCGGACTAAATGCGGGCTGGTGTTTAATCCCACTTTAAATCCTGCTTGCTCCAAAATGCTGGCTAAAAAAGCGCAGGTGCTTCCCTTACCATTAGTTCCAGCTACATGCACAGACTTAAACTTATCTTGGGGGTTGTCCAGAGCTTTAACCAGCTTTTCCATCTCCTCTAACCTTAACTTTACTCCAAATTGGTTCAATCCATACAAATAGTCAAGTATTTTCTGCATTATAACTATCCCCAGAACACAACTTTTTTAAAGATTATGTATTATTACATTTTTAGGAGATAGTATAGGGGTGGTTATCTTGAGAGAAGCAGAAAATCTGATTAGAACTAACACTTTTGGCCCCACTTTAGAACCGAGAGAATTTACTCCGGATGAACAGATAGTATTAAAACATTTTTTCACTAATCTAGATAAAAACATCTATGCCGCCACAGACGCTTTACCCAATTCTCTTTGGGCCTTATTAGAAGGTGGATATAGTAGAAGCCAGCTTTCCATGCGCCTGCGTTTTTTAGAAATTTTTACTGAGATGGAAGAAGAGTTTAAGCAAAAGAAATTGCCTAAAGAAGATTTAGTTACCCTTAAAGAGATGGCTCAGCAGATCAGAAGCGGCGCCAGCCTGAACCTTACTTTTTTCTTGGGCAAAGCTGAACAGTTTATGCGCAAATGGGCCGTACAATATGGCCACGATTCTTTGAAAGATTCAGATCTAGTCAGATTTGCCATAGAAAACGTCACCCAAACCGCAGTAAATCCTATTGAAGAAGCCCGTTTAGGCGCTTATCAGGAAAAGTCCACTCGCTACGTAGAATTTTCCCGAAATTCGTTGATCGTTCCCACCGATTTAGAAGAATTTTCTACAGAAATCAGGGAGTGGAACAATTTATTGATGACCAATTACGAACAAGCAAAAGAGATAGTTAGCGCTTTTATTAAAAAAAGATTAGATCGAAACGAATTCAAGACCGAAGCTGCTTTTGAAAGGACAGTTAATGCCAAAACTTTTGATTTAATCCGTTATTTTTTGCCTGCTACCATGCTCACTTCTTTGGGAGTAGTCTGGCCCACCCGAGAAGCAGAGCGGCATATTTCCTATTTACTCAGCGATGAAAGAGAAGAAATCCGAACTATAGGTAAAGCTTTATTAGAAGAGGGCAAAAAAGTATCTCCTGGATTATTAAGCCACGTAGCGGTTAATGAATATCAAATTAAAAGAAAAGCTGCTATTATAGAAATAAGCCAGAATTTAACCTTGCCCATCCCCCCGGCTAATGCCGGAAGAAATCTGGAGGCAGTAAAATTGATTGATCTTACTCCAGAAATAGAAGAACGAATTGCTGCCACCATTTTATTTGAAAATACTCCCGGAGGAAACAGTTTTATTGATTTCTTAGATCTCTGTAAAAAAAATTCAGATTTAGTTCCAGAAATTTTTGAAAACTTTTTAGCCAGCCGGGGAAAATTCGATCCTTTCCCCAACTGCACTGAAACCGGAACTCTTACCTTCGAATTAACTTTAGATTATGGTGCCTATCGTGACCTTAAACGTCATCGTCGAAACCTTTTTTTAAGAGCGCCAATAACTGCTAAGATTGGCTTTGAATATCCCCAATTTGTTGAGAATGAACCGGAATTAGCTGAAATCAAACAGAGAATACGACATTGTGCAGAAAAAACCACCATCTTACATTGTCAGATTAAAAAAAAGTCTCCTCGATTAGCAGAATATATAATCATGTTTGCTCATAAGCAGAGAATATTATGGCAGATGGATCCGCGGCAATTTGTTTACATCATCGAATTAAGGACCGCTCCTGCCGGCCATCATTCTTATCGTACCATCTGCCAGCAGATGTTTAAGCTGATTGAGCCCCACCTACCTTTGCTCAGCAAATATATTCGGGTAGACTTAAGTTCTGGTGAAGAAGGCAGGAAAAAGCAGGAAGAAAAAACTGTCGAGAAATTGCAGGCTTTAGGTGCGGATGCACAGAAATTGTATTAATCAAAAACTGTTCCCAAAATTACAAAAACAACCAAATGATCAACCTTATCGCTGCCATTGCCAAAAATGGAGTAATTGGAAATAATCATAAAATGCCCTGGAACCTTCCCGAAGAATTTAACTTATTTCAGAAAATTACCCAAGATGCAGTCATCATCATGGGCAGAAAGACTTATGCTGCTATTGGCCGAGGCATGTTCAATCGAAAGAATATTGTTCTAAGCAAAACAAAAACTACTTTGCCCGGAGTAGAAGTCTGCAAAAGCATAGCTGAGAGCATCGCCAAAGCTGAATCTTATGGCCAAAACATTTTTGTCATCGGGGGCTCAGAGATTTATCAACAGTTCTTTCCTTTTGCAGATAAGCTCTACCTCTCTCACCTAAAAAAAGAGTATGCTGGTGACACTTATTTCCCTAAATTTAATAAAGAGCAATGGAAGATTGAGAGTAAAAAAGATTATCCTGAATTTAAACTGATTATTTATCAAAGAAAAACAAAAAAACCAAAATGTTAAACCAAACTGATCCAGACGTTTATCGAGCAATCCAGCAGGAAATTCAGCGCCAGAAAGAGCAACTACAACTAATTCCTTCTGAAAATTACGCTAGTTTAGCGGTATTAGAAGCCTGCGGTTCAGTTTTAAATAATAAATACAGTGAAGGCTATCCCGGAAAAAGATATTATCAGGGCAATGAATTTGTTGATCAGATAGAAAATTTAGCCATAGAACGAGCCAAGAGATTGTTTGGAGCAGAACATGCTAATGTTCAATCTTATTCTGGCAGCCCGGCCAACATGGCTGTTTATCATGCCTTGCTCAAACCCGGAGATAAGATTTTAGGGATGCGTTTAGACATGGGCGGACATCTCACTCACGGCCATACTGTAAACTTTTCTTCCAAGTATTTTACCTCCGTGCAGTATCCAGTAGATAAAGAAACGGAATTATTAGATCTAGACGCAATCAGAAAACTTGCTCTAAAAGAAAAACCCAAAATTATTGTTTCCGGAGCTACTGCCTATCCCCGGCAATTCGATTTTAAAGCTTTTCATCAGATCGCTGAAGAAGTGGGAGCCTACTCTCTAGCCGATATTTCTCATATTGCTGGCTTGATCGCAGGTCAAGCTCATCCCAGCCCCTTTCCTTTTACTGATGTGGTCATGACCACTACCCACAAAACTTTGCGCGGTCCAAGAAGTGCCATCATCCTCTGCAAAAAAGAAGATCGATTAGCAAATATTTCCGGATTAGAAGAAAAAGAAGTAAAAAAAGCTCGGGATTTAGCTTCGAAAATAGATCGGGCCGTCTTCCCCGGATTGCAGGGCGGACCTCACCAACATATCATCGCGGGAAAAGCAGTCTGTTTTCAGGAAGCTTTGCATCCAGAATTCAAAGATTATACCCATCAGATTGTTAAAAACGCTAAGGCTCTGGCAGAAACTTTAATGACTCATGGTATTAAATTAGTAACTAATGGTACTGATAATCATCTAATTTTAATCGACCTGCGCAATTTAGGAATAGGTCTAGGCAAACCCACCGCTATAGCTTTAGAAGAAGCGGGCATCTGCACTAATTGTAACACTGTTCCTTACGATCCCTCTACTCCTTTCAAACCCAGTGGAATACGTATCGGCACTCCTGCTTTAACCACCAGAGGGATGAAAGAATCTGAGATGAGATTGGTGGGAGAATGGATCAGTAAAGTGATTAAAGATAGAGAAAATAAAGAATTAAGATTTAAGATCAAAGAAGAAGTTAAAGAATTATGTAAACAGTTTCCAGTCTATCCCTCCCTTTAAAACTGTTTAAAGTTGATTACTTCTCTTTAAATAACTCTTAACCCGATTATCCCCCTTCGGCTGAGCTGATTCTCCCAATTCGTAATAAACTTTTTCCACCGAACTGCCCCAGGAATAATCTCCTTTTTCTTCTTTGACTTCATTTATTTTAATCTCTTTAGTAATAATTCCCTTGCGCAGATGGTAATAGATAGAGCGCTGGGTCACCAGAGGAAAAATCTCTTTATAAATCTTGCAGATTTGGTAGCCATAACCTTGCTCTAAAAAATAAAGGATCTCTACAATATTCTCTCTGATGGGGCTTCTTAAAGGCCGGCCTTTTTTAAGCATATATTTCCAATAAAAATCAAGATATTTATACCTTTCCCTAGAAAATCTTATATATCAATTAACCCCTTCAGTCTGATAAAAAATGAAAGCCTTTGTTTTAATTTCTTTGAAGGAGGGAAGTGAACAGAAATTGCTGAAAGAGCTAAGATCTTATCCGGAAGTTAGGAACGCCTATATCTTGTTTGGAGAATGGGATTTAATAATAGAAGTAGAACTATCCGGAGCAGAAGAGTTAGGCTTGTTCGTGATGGAAAAAGTCCGCTCTCGGGAAGACGTAAAATTGACCAGCAGTCTGATTGTTGCCGGTAGATGAAAGACCAATACAAAATCAAGAAGATTGCTGAGGGCAGGATTAGAACTCTTTTTCAGCAGGCAGAAGAAGTTTTCTCTAGTGATAAGTCTCTGGCAGATCGTTATGTTACCCTCGCCAGAAAAATTGCCATGAAAACTAAAGTCCGAATACCTCCTGAGCTGAAAAGCAAGTTCTGTAAGCATTGTTATAAATTCTTAAAGTCGGGGATTAACTCTCGGATTAGGACCAGAGCTGGAAAAGTAATCATCTCCTGTCTGGAATGCAAGAAATTCAAGAGGATTATGTTGAAGTAGGATCAGAATAATCTACTTAAAATTCTACTACCACTCTTTTATTAACCAAATCCACCTTCTTGATCTTTTTTAATTTCTTTAATTCCATCTCAATCTCTTTCCATTCCCTGCCCAACTTCCGCTGCTCTCGGACAAAATCAAGCAGTTTCTGCAAAGCAGAATAATTTTCATAGATAACTTCCCCTTTCCTCTGGTTTAAACTGATCTTTTCTTCTTGTTCCCCCATCGCTTCTGTCTGGGTAATAATCATCCTTTCTAAAGATTTTATCTTTTGTTCGTAGGGAGAAACTATCTTGAACGGATTCAAGGTGTCCACTGCTTCATTATAGGTATTGGTTTTCTTCAGTTCTTTCCGATTCGCTAAAGGAAAAGGGGTAATCTGTTCCTCATAAAGGTACCCCGCTGGTTTTTTAACTAGTTCTAGCAATTGTTTAATGGTTTTAATCACTAATTTAACCTCTTTTTCAGTTATATCTCTAGGCAGCTTATTTTTATCTACCTCTGCTAAAGCACAAACTTCTTCGGCATATAATCCTCCCAGCCCTAAATCTGTAGCTAAAGAGGTAGCTAAATTCTTTTTTTCGCTTTTCTGGAGCAGATTAATCAATTCTTTCTCAGAAATGCTTTTCCAGTCAGCTCCTACTTCTGGAAAGACATACTTACCTCTTATCTTTATCACCCTATTTTTCCATTCCCTCTGCACTAAAGCTGCGATAATATTGTTCTGCTCATCAGTTAAGATCAAATTACCTGTAGAGAATAATTCCACGATTAGGTAATACTTCTCTTTTTTCTCCAATTCAAAAATTACAATTCTCTCTGACCCTTTTTGCTCGATTTTCTTAATCTGAACATTATCCAGATACTTGCGCAGCTGCATGCAGAAACTGGATGGTTTTAATGGTACGTCTTTTTTCTCGGTTAAACACAAATACTTTCCCGGAACAACCTTTAAGAGAACTTTACCTTGGGCAGACAGATGCAATTGAAAAATGAATTCATTTTCCTGGTGATAGGTCTGAGTAATCTTGCTTTTTACTAAGAATTGCAGCTCATTGACGATGGCAGTAAGTTCAAGAGAGGATAATGATTTTTTGGGCATTATAATTTAAAGTATAGATGTCTTTATAAATTTAAAGTTATTTTGTACTCTAAATGGGAAAAGTTAGGAAATTTATTTTGGAAGAGATTATAGATCCATTGATAGTCAAGTATTTGTTAAGCCGAAGAAACAGTGAACCTTGGAATAATGCTTTTGACGAAGGGGAAGTGATTGAAGCATTAGAACATTATCGTACTCCACGTCAACATCAATATGCACAACAAGTAATGGTAAAAGGGGAGGAACTTTTTGGAGAATTGTGCGGAAAGATCAGAGCTAAACACCCCGAGGATGGAGTTGCGGTAATTGACACTATCACTAAAGAATGGAAATATGCCCCTTGTATTGCTGATGCGGAAGAAGTAGCAGCAGGAATGAAAAACCTCGGGGCTGTGTACTTTCGTCCGTGTTATAATACTTAGAATTGCCCGGGTTAAGATTCATTTATATCATTTTATTAAAAATGGAGCGCTCGGAGGGACTCGAACCCCCGAATCATCGCTGTCTTCTTTTCATCGCTTCTATCAGAAGCTCATCCTAGCGGATCTGCAGGCGATTGCCTTAGCCGCTTGGCTACGAGCGCAGATTCTAATAAGTTCAAACCTTTATTTATATAATTTTCTAGTAGAAAACCAATTTCACTTCCGATACAACTTTCGGTAATCCTTCTTGGTAAGATCATACAAAACCTCATCCAAGAACTTTCCGCCGATATAATTATATTCCCGCCTAACCCCGATCTTGCGGAAACCAGCCCTTTCCAGCACTTTTAAAGAAGGTATATTTTTAACCGTGGCAGTAGCATATAAACTATTCAACTTTAATTTCTTAAAAGCAAAATCCAAGAGCAGCCTGATGGTCTCATGGCTATAACCCTTGCCTTTCTCAGCTTTATCTCCAATCAAAAAGAAGATCTCTCCCCTTTTATCCAAGAAATCTAATTCATCAATCCCAGCCTGGCCAATGGGTTTGCCATTAGATTTCAGACAGACCATCAACCATTGCTCCTCTTTAGGATTATTCTCTTTTATTTCTTTTTTAATGTCCCTCGGATAATAGGTATAACCTCGCACTACCGTACTCATATATTTTCTGGTTTCTGGATCATTATACCAATTAGAAACTAATTTAGCATCCTCTAACTTCATCGGACGCAGATACACCCTTAATTTTACCATTAGAAATAGTATTTTCTATTTGTATAAATATCTTTCTAAACCGTTCAATTCCACCTTCTGACTAAAATCAGGCCCCCCAACCCGTCGTAACCTTTATTAATCCTAAAAATTTAACTCCTCCTAATGAAAAAACCCTACTTAAAGAAATACGGGGAAGTAGCCCATTTCCAAATTTTTATTGTCAGCGGAAAGTATATCCGCAGCTATATCGATGAAGAATTCACTAATTTCGGCCAGCATTATCGCTTTAAGTTCATTCCTAAAAACGAATTCTGGATAGATAAAGAATATCATCATGGAAATGAGATCCATTATTTCATAGATCATCTCTTGGTTGAAAATCAGCTCATGACCAAAGGTAAAACCTATGATCAAGCCATTACCCAGGCAGACCGGGTAGAAAGTAAAGAGCGTAAGAAATCCCAGCTTCTGCAAAAATATGGGAATGACTTAATGCCCCACCTCCATGAAAAACTATTCCAAAAATACAGCGGCAAACTCAAAGTCTGGCTAGTCAATGGAGAATTAGTTAGAGATAAATTTTTTATTGATTTTACTGAAGGGGGTCATGATTTAGTTTATCATTTTGTGCCTAAAAATGAGGTTTGGATTGATAGCGACTTAAATCCTCGAGAGATGAAATTTGTGCTTTTGCATGAATTACACGAACGTAATTTAATGGCTAAAGAGCTTAAAAGCAGCATAGTTCCCTCCCCAAAACTTTACCAGATCTATTCCCGAGCGCACCAATCTGCTAGTGATCTAGAATATTTCTATCGCCACCATCCCCAAGGGATTGAGCAGAAGATTAGAGAAGAGATTAAGCTGAGTAAGTAAAAAAACGGACCCGAGGGGACTTTCAGTCAAGCAATTTTATAGAAACTTGCCTGCATTTGAACCCCCGATCTACAGCTCTCCTTGCCTTTTCAAGCATAGAAGGCTGTCGCCTTTTCTGGCCGATTAAAGTATCCAGGCTAGGCTACGGGTCCTTCCCTTCCTGAATTAGAAGATAACTTTTAAATATTTCGCCCCAGATGAAGAGATTAAAATGTTTCAGGGAGAAGTTATTTCTTATGAAGAAAGGATAGTTATAGCTAAAGGATTAAATCCCGAAAATAAGATTAATCTAAATAAGCTAAAATCATATTTATTCAAAGAAGATTATCAGAACTTAAAACTACTAAACGCAATCAAAATTCCCTTCGAGAAGAAAGAATTAACTTTACTTTATCCTGGATGCGGAGCAGATATTCTCTTTCCTTTAATTTACCTGGAAAAATTATTTTCCAAAGTAACCCAAGCCAATCTTATCTTTGTAGATCTTGAAGATAATTTAGGTATAATCAAGACTATTCTGGATGAAATTGGAATCTGTTTTGAAGAAAAAGAGAATGAAATCAGTTTTTATTGGGAAAAAAAAATAATTTATCTCAGATTCATTACTCAAAACATAGAAACCTATCTCCCTCATTCAAAATCCATCGACCTCTACTTTGAACGTGCTTTCCGGATTATGAGAGAAAGAATTACTGAATATGAACCTAAAATAATTAACTTGCTCTCTCCTAGCGGAATTCTTATCAGCGATGCTGGATTCGAAGGCGCTAATTTACAGAAAATAGAAGTTTCTCTAGAATTAAGCGCTTATCGAGAGATGATTATAGGAATAAAACCATCTTAATCCAGGAAATCCTGCTTCTTAATTTTTTCAGGTAAATATTTCTCAGAAATAAACGAAATTCCTTTAGAACTTAAGGCCTGAATTTCTACCTTGGAATTAAACTCTTTCATCATCTTAAATTGGCGCTGCCAGTCTTTGTTTTTGACAAACCATTCATAGGCTTGCATCTGCTTCATTCGAGAAATATCCTGATCAGTTAATTTGATGAAATGTCTTTTTAGATCATAATTAACAATATCATCACAAGTAATTCCTAAGAATTTAACCGTAGGAATGGCCATCTCTTCTGCCATATGCGCTAAACTGATCGATCCATATTTAATTACTGAATAAATATACCATCCCCAGGGATCTCCATCAGTTAAAATATAAATGGGCAATTTATGTTCTGTACTCAACCTCTGCAATAATCTCCTGATCCCCCTGGTCGTCTGCCCTTGGGAAGACATGATGATACAATTCTGCTTGTTCCAGAACCTATCTTCATGCAATCTCTCCCAGACTGCTGCCTTTTCCATGTAAACCACATACTTAGCCTCAACTTTCTTGAACTTGATCTCTTCCACATTACTAGGAATGCTCCATCCTCCAGAACCAAGCTTAGACCAATCAATAGTATCTCCCGAATCTTCAATTACAACTTTACCGGCCACGCTACCCATCTTGTTAGCGTTAACATGCAAGTTTTCTCTAGAGAAATCAGTGATTAATTCTAAATCCTCGATGACTTTATCCGTCTCTTTTTGATCATCTACAATATTGATTTTAGTATTGGGAATGGTCCTTTTAGCCATATAAAAAACGTCCCTTAAGCTGGCGTGTTTACCCACATTTAACAAACTTTTACAGATCGCTGCTACCTCAATAGTCTGCAGGAATTTTTTAGCATGAGCTACATTAAAGAAAAATCTCTGGGCAGTTTTATCTCCTAAACCTAAAGTCTTAGATTCTTGATCATAAATAACATTGCTTAATCCTCGCACCGATAATTCAATCTTCGGATTCTTACCTTTATTAATATCTTTGACAATCTCCTGGCCTAGATTTAACAATTCTGATTCTGGTGTTTTTTTAGTCTTAGATTTAATTTGATCAGACTTAATCGTCTCATTGATTGTTTTCTGCTCACCTTTAGCCATCTTTAATCCTCATCTTCCTCTTTCTTTGCCAATTTAGTTTCTTCCTCTACTTCTCCCTTGAGGGTTTCCATCTGATGGATAGCTTGTTGGATATCTTCTTTTTTGATCATCTCTTTAAGCTTTTTGATTAAAGCTTCCTTTGACTCGCCGGTAAGTTTAGCTAAACTTTCAGCTACTTCCGGAATATAATTATCAAACAAGTTGGCCCGTTCCAATTGATTTTGAACTCGAACTTTTTTATGTACATAAGATTGTAATTTTCTCCCCACTTCCTGTAAAGCTAATTTTATCTCTTTGATAATTTCAGGATAATGTGCTAGAGCCTCTTTAGATTCCGAAGTAAAAGGCACCCAGACTGAAGCTATATGCATTAAAACTGTGAGTGGTCCGCTGGGAATCGAGCCTGCACTTTGCTGTATCCCGTAAGGTTTCCAATTTGTAGAGATTACTGATTTGGTGAAAGCGCAGGAGCCTTGCTGATAAAGTAAAGGCACTCTATTTGCAAATCTCAATAAATTAATCTGTTCATCTTTGGGCTGATCTCCGCCATAAGCTATTCCAATTTCAACTAGAAAAGGATTCCCGCGATAAACAAATGCTGGCCGGCTGATTGCACAATAAAATTCTGCATTGATCTCTTTTTTCAGGCTTTTCTCTAATAATTCTGCCCCGATTGGGCTTAAACAATCCGTTGGCGGAGAGATGATCTTAGTTTTTTGAATTCCGTTAAAGAGCTGTTCCGCCATCTCTCGAGTAAACGCTTTTGGTTTGGTATTAGGAAGCAAGGCAGAATTTTCACAAATTTCTTTAGCTGTTCCCGGACCTACCCGACTAAATTCTGTAGTTAAAAAAGCTTGTAAAGTTCTGGATTCAGTATTCTCCATCATCTTGATTAATCTTCCCAATTCCACACCGTAAGGATGGGGCTGAATTTCTTTAGGTTCCGGAGGAAGCTGGCTAGCTGCCCGGGAATAAATCACCTGCTGGGCTTCCGGATTGGTATAAATGATAGTAGCATGGGGATTGATGATAGCGGTTTCTTTTAGATATTCATCTACCGATTGACGTCCTTTCATATACGAACCTTCTAAATCAACTTCGATTTTAGTGCCATGTTCTTTTCCTTCCCAGTTAACTTCTTCTTCGTCAATTACATCTGGATTATTGGTTTGAGTATTGATTTTTAATTTGAATGAATTAGCTTTTTTGTTCGAAGCTATTTTTGACCAGACCGTGGCCGGCTTTCCGGTAGTTAATTGCCCGTAAAGAACCGTAGCAGAAATTCCTATGCCTTGCTGCCCGCGACTTTGGGATAATTTATGAAATTTCGAGCCGTAAAGTAATTTAGCAAAGATTTTTGGTACTTGAGCTTTAACAATTCCCGGCCCATTATCTTCCACCACCATTCTAAATCTGGTTTCAGATAATTGTACTAATTCCACACTAATTTCAGGCAGAATTCTCGCCTCTTCGCAAGCATCTAAAGCATTATCCACTGCCTCTTTTACTCCAGTAAGCAAGGCTTTTCTAGGATTATCAAAACCTAAGAGATGCCGATTTTTCTCGAAAAATTCAGCGATAGAAATATCTCTTTGTTTCTTGGCTAGTTCTTCTGCACTTTTCTGAATCTCTTTGTTCTGTTCTGCCATACCTAACCTCAGAAAAAAAGAAATCGTTTATAAGGGTTGCGGTGAGAGTAACCACAATTAAGAATAAAACTTTATCTGTCTATCCAAACAGAATCTCTTTCTTTTTCCGTTCCAAGAAGCGATAAACCGTCTTATGCATCGCCCCGTCAATGAGCATGCCGATTGCCTGGCGAGCTAAGCTCGCCCCGGTAATCTCTCCGATAATTCCTACGGTTTTTCCATAGATGGAAAGATGGGTATCAGTTAAATGCTCAATTTCTCGCCTGGCCTTACCCTGCTCTCCGATGATTCTGCCTTTCATTCTCAAGAGATTATTCTTGCTTTTTCCGGCTATATCTTTTAATTCCACCAATTCAAAGGCATAATCTGGTTTAAGTAAAAGTAAAGCTACATCTGGATTGAACCCCCGGCCAATAGCTTTAACTATTTCCTGGGCGGTGAACACATTTAATCCATCAGTGCTGCTAACAATTACATCTCCATCTAGAGAAATATCTAGCTTGCAGCCAGTTTGCTCCTCCACTTGTTTTTTTACTTCCCCTTTAGTACCGATAAGTATAGCTACTCGCTCTTCCGGTATTTTTAGTTCCGAGGAAAATTCATCAATCATAGACTCTTCAACCAGTTATTTTTTTATAAACTTTCTCTTCCTCAATTTTCAATCCAAGTTTTTTAAAGAAATGGACCAGATTCCTAACATCCCGTTCTAACAACTCTTCAGAATTGGGAGTTCTGACTACCGTGGCTTGGGAAAAATCAATTAAAACCGGTTTTCCATTAAAATTAAGAATATTAAAGGGGGAAAGATCTCCATGAATTAAATCCGCTTTATACAATTTTCTCACTTCCATTATAAGCAGATCAAAAAATTCTGCTGGATTCTCTGGAAGAGCATCTTTTAGCTGAGGTGCAGGCTCATCTTTACCAATAAATTCCTCGATTAAGATATTAAACTTCCAGCCTAGAGGTTTGGGCGCTCTAACCTTATTTTCTTCCGCAGTTAAAAGGTTTTTATATTCTCTCTGGGTCCAGGCAAAGATAATCTCTCTACGCTGATTTTTTAGATAGATGTAACGCGGATCTTTACGGATATAATCATACATTCTCTTGAAATCGCAGTTCTGCACCCGGTATATTTTCACGATAATCTTCTGGCTGCCCCTTTTCGCTAAGAAAACATTGCTTTCTTTTCCCACAAAGAGCGGACTAACTAATTCATCAAACATCCCCTTACTTTGTAGAAGAAAGAGATTACGATTAGTAAAAGCGTCAAATACTCCTCTGGCTGTTTTGAAACGTTCTTGGTAAGTTAAGGTGACCATTAGTATGGAGAATAAGACTAAAGATTTTATAAGGGTTTTGGTTCAATATTAGATTAACTACTTTGGAGTAATATTCTTAAACAAAATTTATAAACTAAAACCAATCAAAGATAAATAGAATGCAAACCGTCCTCTCTAATCTACGTGTTCGGGGAAATCGTCTGGAATTAACCTTACGGGATCTAGGCAGTTTTAGGGTAGATGATTATCTGCATACTTTTCCTTTAAAGCGAGTTCATTCAGAGGAATATGATCAGGTTAAATTAGATCTGCAAAGCAGGATTAGCTTAAACTCTTTTTCTTGGAAAGAACAACATTCTTTTTTAGATTTGATTCAAGTAGACGCACCGCCCCAGATTGCTCTTTCTCATTGTTACACTCTAGAACAAATACGTCGACATTTACTAAATCATCCGGAAAATGTAGAATATTTCACTTGGATCGAACGTATGTTTGATTATCTTAAAGATAACCCCCCGCCCGATAAAACCCCCTATACTTTAGAAAAAGTTAGATCTCATTTGCTAGCCCATCCAAAAGTTCAGCCCCGACATCATTCCATTATTAATCATATTATTTCCGCAGCAGAAGATTGCTGGCCAGCTTTAGCAGAACTAAATCCGGATCAAAATAAAAAAGATAAAAGTCCTAAAATTAAAGTTCCCTCTCCACTCCCCGAAAGTTTTCATCGTGGGAATTATACCGCTTTAGCCCGCTGGAGAATTGCTCCCCAGGGAAGTATAGTAGAAATCGAAGATTCTTTAGCAGAAGAAATTCGTAGTGGAAAAAAAGAGCTTTCTTTAGAAGGACGATTAAGATATGAACGCGCTCGCACTACCCCCGAAATTCTGGGAGAAAAAGTAGTTTTCCTGGACACCGAAGTTCCTTTGTACGATACTGCTGAAGAAGAACTAAGCTGGGCTGGAATGATTTTCCATCAATCAGGAACTGCTTCTCGGGGCAGTTTGTATACTCTTTATCCAGTTATTTCCCAACCCTCTTTCTCAGCTCAACAGGTTTCCACTGAAGGAGAATTAGCTGCAAAAATAAGTAATGAAATAAAAAATTCCCAAACCACCCTTTTCGTAGCTTACAATGTTCCTTTTGATGCTTTACATTTACGAGAGATTGGTAATTTCACTCTCGGTGAAGATGAGGAAGAGCCAAAAGTTCTTTCTAGCTTAAAATTTTTCGAACGGATCGGAATTAAAGGCCTGGACATTTTAGATTTATACCGCTGGGCTCGCACCCAGTTCCGCTATCTTCCCAATCAGAAATTAGTCACTGTAGCCAGAAAAGTTTTAGGAGAAAATGCTTTTAGTAAACAGATTAATTATCAACAACAGGCAGAACTTGAAAGAATCTGTAGAAGAGATTCAAGATACATCCCCTCTCCAGAAGTAGCGGTCATGCTTGCAGATAGGCCAGCTCCCGAGATTATCGCTGCTTACCTGCGAGAAGATATTAAAGTTTTGGAAAAGATCTGGGAAAGTGATTTTTTCACTCACGGAGCTGAAGATCTATCTTTCCTCTCCCAATTATTCAAGATAGACTTTTTCCTGCTGGCTCATAATCCTAATCGCATCCAGGATTATTTAGAACGAAAATTTTTTGAGAAAGTAGGCACTTTTTATTCCGCAGCTTTTCCCCCCTTCAAAGCCATTACTGAATATGAACAGCGGGTAAAAGATAAGTTAGAAAGAATCGTCCAAAAAAATTTCCCAGCTAAAGCCGAAGGTAGAATAGAACAAATTATCCAAGTATTTCTACCTTTAGGAAAAGCTTTCCGAGAAGATCTCGCTCCCCTCTTGCCAGAGGCAGAAGAATTCCATCGCTATCTTGATTCTCATCGAGCTGACCCCCAGCGTCATTTCTTCTTGGCTCAATATGAAGATGCTCTGACCAGCTGGATCTGGACCGACTATGCTGCCCAGCAATACGAACAAGATAAATTTCATAAAATGGCTGGGAAAAGAGAACCAAAATTAGAGGTTATGTTTGGTGGAACTTATAACGTCTTAAAAGCGCGGGATCTAGGCGAAAAAGTCCATCGCGGCAGCCTGACCCAAAAAGATTTTAGAACTGTATTTACCGGCTTTGACCAAGCCTACCTTCAACAAGAAGGGATGGATTTCAGAGAATATTTCTTCTTGTTTAAACAATGGGCCAGAGCCAGAGAAAAAAATCGTCTCCTTTTCGGAGCTTATCAATGCTGCTGGGAAAATCTCGAATCACGCCTGAACCAATTCAGCACTAAGGTTAACCAATTCCTACAAAGTTCTGATTTAGAAATCATCCATACCCAAGGTAAATTTCTTTATTTACGGGGAGATCCAGAGAAACTTAAAGCTGCTGATTGTCCAGTAATTCCTACCGATCAAATCTCTGCAGCCTATTTAGCCGACGGAAAAATCTTCTATCCTCGTTATGGATATATTCGCAGCTTCAAGCGCGATGATCAGCCTACCAATCAGCTGAATCTCTGGGAAATGCAGACCTACGGATCTTTTCTAGAAGAAATTTTTGCTGGGAATCAAGATCAAGCTTTAACCTATCTATGGTCTGGCCTTAAAGAATTAACCCAAAAAAAAGTTCCCTCAGAAAACTTAGTCTGGAGAACCGCCTATAATCAACGTTATCGTGCTTATGTTAAAGGGAAAGAAATCCAGTTCTACAATTGGCGTCTGGAAGAAACATATAGGGTAAAAGTAATTAAAGAAGAGGAGTATCGTATAGACCGCCAAAAAGAAGGCAAGAGAGATTTCATTCTCGAGCCCTGCCTAGAACAAGGAGAAATAGTCTATCATAAACGTTATCTGCAGCTGCCATCAGCAATAAAACCTGATTGGGAAAGGTATGCAGAAAAAGCTCTGGAACGAACCATTGCCCTCACCAAACCTCTGCTGGGCAAAGAGACTGCTAAATTTGCTCAGGATGCACTTTCTCTCAATCCAAAAAGAAGCCTAGATTATTATCTGGATTTAACCCATCCAAAAGTCCAGCAAGAACTCATTTTCTAGCTTTAACTACCCCGAGAGGACAACACTGCCGAAAAGTTTATATAGTAGTTATCATTCTAAAGTAACAAACATCTTAAAACCACCTCTTTTCCCTAGTGAGCCCGCAAGGGCTTACCTGGGGTTTATACTTCTAATTTGAATCTATATTGCTTAAAATCGGGTTAAAATCCAGTCCCATTCAATCTTAACCGAATAATTTATATATTAGAGACCATCCTGAATCTTTAGCCCGTCACAGAGATTACCTGTGGGAGTTCACGGCCAAGGCCAAAGCGATGAACTCAGGGGTTAGTGGTGGGCCTCATATTAACCCTATATTACTAAAAAAAAATAGATTCATATTCACTTCCTCATTTCCCTTTTTTGGGATAAAAGAAGCAGAGAAAGATTAGTTCTATTTTTTTTTAAGTAATATGACCTATAAAAATTAAAAAACACTGAAAGAGTGTCTTAATCATGTTCCATTATTCCTTAAAAATACTTGATACGAACTTTGGACTTTTGATTAGACACTTTTTCTAAAACAACGGAGGATTGAGAACTATGGCTAAAATCAGCCCAGTAGCAGCAAAATATATAATTCATTCAACCATCAATATTGAAGGGGTAGTTGATCGCCCAGACGTGATTGGAGCAATTTTCGGCCAAACTGAAGGCCTTTTGGGTTCAGATCTTGAACTTAGAGAGCTGCAGCGCAGCGGAAGGATTGGCCGAATCGAAGTTAATGTTTCTACCAGTTCCGGAAAGACTCACGGAGAAATCATTATTCCCAGTAGTTTAGATAAGACTGAAACTGCTATTGTCGGAGCTGCTTTAGAGATCATTCAGCGCATTGGACCTTGCAATGCTAAAGTATTAGTTGAAAAAATTGAAGATGTCAGAATCAGCAAACGCCAGTTTGTTATTGAAAGAGCAAAAGAATTGTTAAGAGAATTAACTGACAAGACTCTTCCTGATTCCCAGGAACTAGCTGATGAAGTTTCCCAGTCCGTAAGAGTAATGGAAATTACCGAATACGGTCGAGAAAAATTAGCTGCTGGCCCAGCCATAGACGAAAGCGAGGAAATAGTCATTGTCGAAGGTAGAGCGGATGTTCTTAACCTGCTCAGGCAAGGGTTTAAGAATGCTATTGCCATGAATGGAACTTCCTGTCCGGAAACTATCAAAGAACTGGCCAGAAAGAAAAACGCTACTCTTTTCGTAGACGGAGATCGAGGCGGAAACCTAATTATCCGAGAACTTTTAAGTGTGACTGAAATCGACTTTGTCTGTAAAGCTCCTGATGGAAAAGAAGTTGAAGAAATAACTAAAAAAGAGATTCATAAAGCTTTACGGGGAAGAATCACCGCAGAACAAGCTAAATTAGAGCTAGGTATTGATGACACTGGAGCTTTAAAAAATGATCAAGATCCTAAGCTAACCCAAAGGATCAATCCTAGTATTCCCCGGAAAGCGGAGAGTAATCTAGGTAATTTCGATCGACGCCCAGAACAAAAGTTTCAGAAGCCCATGCCCATAGTGGCTACTTCCTCAACTGCCGCACCGGCTAGGCCCATGGCCCAGGCTGTCCCCTCCGCTCCACGAAGAACAGTTATTCTTACTTCAGAAGAGAAAGCAAAATTCAAAGAGACTTTGGATGATCTTTTTGGTACTAGAGGAGCTTGTTTACTAGACGCGAACCTGACCATCATGGGCAAAGTTCCTTTAAGCGAGCTAGCCAGCACCATCAAAAGCCTTAACGGTGGGATTTACGCTTTGGTGCTTGATGGGGCAGTTGATCTGGATCTGGTCAGAATCGCAGAAAAGTTAGGCATAACCCATTTGGTCGGAACCAGCAATAAGTTCCGGGAAGCATCAAGAGTGAATATCTTAACGGATGAAAAATTGGTTTAGGTAAAATTATTGTTTTTTTAATTTTTTCTTATTTTTCTTTCTTTTTTCCGATAACTTTTTAATCTTCCATAAAATAACCTAACCTATGGTCTTTGAGGTGATTATCGGCAGAAGCAAGCAAGATGTAGAGAAGTACGGCTTGCAGGGAACAGTTCTGATTGGAAAACAATATGTAAAGATGGGCCAGACTACTTCTCTATCTAATCCAGTATATATGGATGTGGCTGGCGCGCACGTTGTTTTTGTGGTGGGAAAAAGGGGCGGAGGAAAATGCCTGCATGGAGACAGTCTTATAACCTTAAATGATGGTTCAGTAGCTAAGATTAAAGATTTAGAGAATAACGATAATGAAATCTTTACACTTGACGATAATCTTAAGATTAAAAACGGAGAAAAAAGCAACTTCTTCAAAAGACCAACTAACAAACTTATTGAAATTGGTTTGAGAAGCGGAAGAGTTATTAAACTGACCCCAGAACACCCGCTTTTAACTGTAAAAGGGTGGGTTCCAGCAGAGGAACTAGGTTTTGGCTCCAGAATAGCCACCCCCAGGAAAGTAGAGGCTTTCGGGGAGAATTCTATGCCTGAGCATGAAATCAAATTATTATCTTATTTAATTGCAGAGGGACATTTAGGAAACCGCTTTGTGCTTTTTTCCAATATGGATGGAAAAATATTGCAAGAATTTAAGCAATCTGTAAGTTATCTTGATTCTAATTTAAGAGTTGATTTGCATAGTAAAAAATGTTGTTATCGCGTTAGTCAAATAAAAAAAGTAATCAAAGAACATAGTAAAAGAGATGCCTTGGGCAGATTTAATATCGGTCCGAAGTTTGCCCATTCTTCCATAAGAAATTGGGTAGAACAGTTTGGGTTGTATAATAAAAGTTCATTAACTAAATTTATCCCAAAAGAAGTATTCCAATTGCCAAAATGCAGGTTAAGTTTATTTCTCAATCGATTATTTTCTTGTGATGGTACGATTTATAAAAAATCTGGACAATGGTTTGTGAGCTATTGCTCTTCATCCACAGAAATGATTTACCAAGTCCAACATTTATTGTTAAGATTTGGGATACTTTCAAAGATTAGAAATAAAAACATTAAACTTAACGGAAAAATATTTTATTCTCATGAATTAGAGATTTATGGCGAAAATGTTAACCAATACTTACAGGAAATTGGTTTTTATGGCAAAAAAGAGGAAAACGCCAGAATCGCCCTATTAGAATCTGTAAAGATTGTTCGAAATCCCAATGTAGATACAATTCCTAAAGAGATCTGGGAAATGTATCATCCAGAGAACTGGGCTGAGGTTGGTAGGAAAGTTGGCTATGCTCATCCCAAAGCGTTAAGAGAAAGCCAGTTTTATGCCCCTTCCAGACAGAAATTACTCCAAATTGCTCTAGCAGACGAATCTGAATTATTAAAAAAGTTTGCCTCTTCAGATATTTTCTGGGATGAGATTGTAGCTATGAAATTATTAGAAGGGGAATTTGAAGTGTACGATTTAACTGTTCCAGAAACCCATAATTTTGTAGCTAACGATATTATTGTTCATAATTCTTACACTATGGGCGCCATCGCTGAAGGCCTCACCGAACTTCCCGAAGAGATCAAACAAAATCTGTCCATCCTGCTGATCGATACTATGGGCATTTATTGGACCATGAAATATCCTAATTTTCAGGACGCAGAATTATTAAAAAATTGGAACTTGGAATCAAAAGGGTTAGATGTAAAAATATACACCCCCTCGGGATTTTACTATAAATACAAAGAGGAAGGAATCCCCACAGATTTCCCTTTCTCTATCCGGCCCATCGATGTTGCTCCTGAAGATTGGTGCACTGCTTTCTCTCTTCATCCTAATTCCGCAGAGGGAGTATTGATCACAAAAACTATCCAAGAGCTGAACAGAAAAGGAAAAAGTTACTCCATTGAAGAACTGATTGAAGCTGTAAAAGAGGATCAAGAGAGCGATAAGGTAATCAAAAGTGTGGTCATCAACCAATTCGAAAAAGCTCAGGGCTGGGAAATCTTTTCCGAAGAAGGAACTCCACTCAAAGATTTGGTTGCCGGAGGGCAGGTTACAGTTTTAGATGTAAGCCCTTATGCCACCATGGCCTCTGGCTGGGAAATTAAGGCTTTAGTTACTGGCTTGATCTGTAGAACTTTATTCAATCAAAGAATGCTAGCTAGAAAAACTGAAGAGTTTAAAACCGTAGATGCAGCCATGCATTATTTCACTAAAGAAGTAGAAGAAAAAATGCAGGAACCTTTGGTCTGGATTGCTTTGGATGAAGCCCATGAACTCCTTCCTCGAGAAGGCAAGACTGCTGCCACTGACGCTTTGATCACCATTCTTAGAGAAGGCCGCCAGCCGGGAATTTCTTTAATTCTCGCTTCCCAGCAGCCAGCCAAGATTCATACTGATGTCCTGACCCAATCGGATATTGTCATCGCCCATCGCCTGACCGCCCGCATGGACGTAGAAGCCTTGCAATTATTGACCCAAAGTTACATGCGCCAGGGGCTGGAGCAGGAGATTGATACTTTGCCTAGAGTAAAAGGTTCAGCAGTGATATTCGATGATGCTAATGAAAGAATTTTTCCGATTCAGGTCAGGCCCAGATTAACCTGGCATGGCGGAGGTTCACCTTTTGCGATTACTGAAAAGAAAGATTTTTTTACTAATTCTTTGAAGAAGATGAGAGAAATTTGAGGCTTATGATTGGTACTGGTTATTATTTCAATTCCTAAAAGAAGATTCTATTTAACCAGACCAGAAAGCATTGAACGATAACTATCTGGGAATTCCTGCACTTTTACTAAAGGCGAGTGCTGCGCTCTTTTATTCAGGAGTTTAACACTAATTTGATCTGCCCATTCGAGAAGTAAAGAACTTTCAGCATAATGTGCTTGTTCAAAACCGGTCTTTAATGGGCTGAAATCAACTACTTTCAATCCTCTTCCCACCGCCACTGCTCCCACTGCATAAAACTTATCTGCAAATGAACCGAAATATGATTCCCAATATATTTCTGCACTCTGATCCGTCTCTTTGATAAAAGAAAGCTCTTCATCTAAAGAGGCCCGAACTATTCCCACATCAGTTTCTGGTTTTGCCTCCAATTCCGCAGCAAAAAAGATTAACTGTTTATTGCTAGTTCTCAATCCGGCCGCGGTATACCCGTAAATCCGATTCTGACGCATCACTCGATCAGAAAACTCATTGCTTTCCAGAAATTGGACTAATTTTGATAATGCTCTTTTGGTTACCGTATAAAATGATGGTTTATCTGGGGAGGCCAGATTTGCAATATAGTTTGGTAAAGAATGATTTTCTGCCCAACGCTCCAGAGCATTAATTGCAGTTTCTTCTCTGTTTTGATACCAGGCATAATCTACTACCCCTTCAGGAACAGTAGCTTCCCTGGCCGCATCGAAAAGAGAAATTTTATCCGAGAAAGTAGCTCTTAACTGGCTGACATCTGCCCCTAAAACTTTATCTCCACGTTCAGTTATGACTCCAGAAGCTTGAATTCTTTTTAGTACCGCATTGCTTAACCCAGTAAGTCTTGCAGTTTCGGTCATAGTATATAGTCTGGCTGGACTGACCCTCTTAATTAAGTCTGGTTTATCTCCAGTTTCTGAATTTTTAGGAAGTAAATCTGCCAAACTTTTTCTTTTTTGTTTATAATAATGAATGGTCTCATTGATGGTAGACGCAAATAGTTCTAATCTCTCCTGATCTGCTGGATTGGGGATAAAACTTTCCGCTAAAGCTAATTCTACTGCCCGATATAAAACTTGGCGCACTTCCGGAAGCTGATATCCGCCAAGAGTGAAAGCAGGAGCATGCGGATTGATATTCAGGACACCCTTATCCCTATCCAGATGAACTACGCCTCCTGAATCTTCCGGACTAAAAACAATCTGGACTGGCTCTTTCCTCTTTAAAGCCCTAGCTGCTTTTGCTCCCAATTCCGGAACTATTCTTTCTAAAAAAGCAGCTCCAAGACTTTCCGGAACGTTCTCTATCTTATCCGTATCGTTTCTGATCTGTTTTAGGACATCATTGACTATTACATATAATCTTTGGCGTTTTGCTCCGCTGACGAAAGCAGTGCGGTCAAAACGGATCTCTGATTCCATCCCATCCACATTAATCACACCATAAATTCTTCTCTGTAAAAAAGCGCTATTAAAATCGAAATTTTCTGCATTATCTCCGCCTACTGCCCGGCCATTGACTTTGGTGAAGATTCCCACATTCTCTGCACTCAGCGTTTTGGAATAAAATAATTTCCCTGAAACTTTTCCTACCCGCGGATCATCCATATCAATCAGATATTCCCACACGCTTTTGCCCAGTTCCAGAGGAGTGATCAATTCTCGATTGAGATAAACTTCAAAACTTCCGTCTATACTTATCGGCATCTCTGTAGCCAGCATCTTTTTTAGTCTACCTACACTTAAAGAATGATCTTTAGAGCATTTTAAAGAGCTTAAATTTAAAGTGACTCCCTGCTGAGTATTCCTATTGGGAGATACCACCACCGCAATCTCTTTATTATCTTGATCTACCTCTCCAAAAACTTCTTCAGCATGATAATGCGCTCCTGCGCAATATGAATCTAAAGTAAATCTGTCCGCTAAAGTCCGTACTGCCAGAGAAGCAATCCCGTGTTTACCAATCCTTCTCCTTCCTTTTGGACTGATCGGCTGTACTTTCTTAGGGCTGTCACCCATGCGGAAAAAAGCAGCTATTCCGTTTCGGTCCATTCCCGTGCCGCCAATATCTTGAATGGTTAGAGAATGCTGCTGCGCTTCGTAAGTAATCAGAACCCGCTCAGCATCAGCATCATAAGAGTTAGCCACTAATTCCAATACGCATTGCTCTGGGCCGGAAAAAAGAGTCCTGGCCATGGTCCTGCCTAAATCCTGCCCATGCTCTCTATGAACTGAGAATTGCCCAACTTTCTCTTCTAAATCAGTATTTCCAGTCATTTTTTTTAATTAAATTCGAACTTAAACTTGATTTTAAATGGTTTTAGGTCATGGAATAGTTATTTTTTAGTCAATCATGCAGGTTTAGAGCTAGCAAAATCTCCATGATATCTTTCGAGATAAGGATAAATCTCTGCTAGAGTATTCTGTATTGAAGTCCAAATAAAGTATTTGCTGCCTCTGGAAAGAACCATCGCTAATAAGTTTGCTTGCAAAGCCTGATCGATATGTTCTGAAGTAAAACCGGCCACCCGCTTTTCCAGAAGCTGTGGAGTCAAATTAGGAAGTTCTTTTTTACCTCGCAATTCAATTTCCATCAATTTTGCCATTAAAGCCGGTAAGGGAAGGTCTTTGGAGAATCGTTCTGCATCGAAATAATACCCATAAGTCGTTCCAAAATGAGTATAGTATCTGATGCTCTGAGAAGGATAAACAGTATCGCCATTTCCATTAGTCTTTCCATCTGTACCGCTCTTTGCATCTGCTCCAAAGACCAGCAAAGGCTGGTCATCAATATTGCCCAATCTTAGTTTACGTTCAAAGTTGACTCGGATAGGGATATGTTCTATACTTGGGCAAAGTATTATTCCTTCAGAACTATACTCCCCTTTTCTGATTAAATGAGCAACTAAATCCTGGGCTAAAGAATAGAGAAGCTGTCCTCTTTCACTTTCTTTTTCTGCTCTGGCAGCTACCTTGGCGATTCTTAAATCCACTGCCTGTTCTTCTAAAATCGCATATTCTCTGGATAGTTGTCTATGATTCAGCCTCTCGGTTCTTAACAATTCTTTTAACTTTTTAGCTTCTTCTTCCCAGTTAGTCTCTGAAGATTTTCTTTTCAGACCGCCATAACCAGCTAAAGCCCGATCCAATTCTTTTTGTTTTTTTAATAGTTTAATCAAGTAAGCTTGGGGAGAGAATGCTAAACAATTCTCGCCGGTAACTCGCAGCACTTCTACACCTGAGAAAGTTGAATTGGGATGGTAACAATCTAAGGTTAACTGCCTGGAATTCACCAGTTGATCTAAACTGCCCCGAGCTAAAACTAATTCTCCTGCCCCGATAAGTATCTTTTTAGGCTTCCTGCCTTTCTTTTTATTCACGATTTTTTCAAGGTCATTACTTTCAGCAGGATCAGCACCCTCTATTTCCGCATCTTCCATCGGAGGATTCATGGCTACGATATAAACCATTTCATTGGAGGATAATGTTCTTCTTTGACCGTAAGATCTTATTTCAGGAACATCAGGGAAATAAATTGTCGCAGATGTAATCATCGCAGAAGTGATCATTTTCGAATTCTGGCCGTAATCATCCACAAAAGCACTTAATAAAGAAAAAGTAAAATTTCTGTTTCCTAATTTAGTGGCTACTACTGGAACCAGGCGCAGCTCTTCAAAAACTTGGGCAGTAACTTGGTCTAGCTCCAACCCCGCGTTTCCACCGCCAACTGTTTCCAACCTTGTTGCCATTTTAAAGTAGATTAATAATCTTCACTAATTAAGCTTATTTATAAAGTTTCGGCTTAAATTTGATTAGTCAAAATGTATAAGAGCTGAACATTTTGACTGAGGAGTGCGCCACCAATCAAATCAAGTCGGAACTTTGTTCCTCGTGAGTTGCTTAACAGCAACGATTGGTGGAAACGACTTTATTGCTAGAGAAACCGAAGTTACCAGCAGGATCTTAGACTATCCATACTTTTTAATTTATCCATTCCTACATTTTCTATCTGCCTCACTCTTTCTCTGGTCCTGCTCAACTCTCTTCCGACATCTTCTAAAGTATATTCTCGTTTAAATGGATCTAATCCATTGCGCATGCGGATAATCAATTCTTCCATCGGAGTTAACTGGGTTAAAGCAGAATTCATCACTTCCGCCGCTTCCGCTTGAACTGCTTGTCTCAAAGGCGAGAGAGGACGATGAACAAAACCGTCTAAACGTTCCATATCTGTAGATTGAAAACTTTTCAGCATTGAATCTGCACTATCATCTTCATTAGAAACATAACCCTCTAAAGAAATAGTGTCTCTCTGCATACTCAAAAGACGAATGACCTTCTTCTCCGAAATACTTGTCGCTGCAGAAATTTCTTTCGGTGTCGGTTCATGATCTAGTTCCAAACGCAGAGCAGAAGCAGTCTTATGAATTTTGCTCAGTGATTCATGAACATGAACCGGCAGGCGCACTGTTCGGACTTTATCTTTAATCCCTCGACCAACTTTCTGTCGAATCCACCAGGTGGCATAGGTACAGAATTTATATCCTCTCTTCCATTCAAAATATTTAGCTGCAATTTTCAGTCCTTCCACCCCATCCTGAAAACAATCAAATAATTGTAATTGTTCTCCGCCACTTCGCGCACTCATCCGCCCGGCTATATTGAAACATAACCTATAATTTTTAGCCATAAATTGATCGATGGTTCGATCGTAAAGATCGTTTCCCCGCTGATAAGCTCGGGAACAGTTTAAGATTAGACTGAAATTATCTTTCTCTTCTAGAGATAATCCCCTCTTCTTCTGCTCTGCATGATACTCAGCAAGTTCCAAGATCGTAGAAAGAGCTTCGGTTAAGATTTGTTTTCTAACTTTATCTTGGAAAGGAACCTTAATCAATAATTGTTGGTAACCAGATAATTTAGATTGAAGTCCAGTTTCTCCGTTCTTTAATCTCAACGCTGGAATTGAATCCGGTTCGGCAAAGCCTGCATTTAAAGCCTTCAAAAAATCTTCTGGAAATCCTAAATTTAAAGAATCGTTCAAACCCCTGCTCTCTCTTTGGATTGCTTCCTGTAAAGCCAAAATCTTTTCCAATTGCGGGAAAATCTCCTGGGCAGAACCAAGATAATTACCCTTGACATTTCTTCCAATAAAATATCTGGGAAATAGATTTTGCAGTCCATTTTCATCCGAAGAAATGATTGCTTCTAAAACCGCATAAGCTTCCGCAAATAATGGTGATATCTCATCTGGGAAATAAACTGCCATTGCTGTCTGGGCAGCAGCAAAAGCATAACCTTTAAGATAATCTGCTCTATCTCTCTGTTTAGCAAGTTCCACTTCCTCTTCGTGGGTGAGCAGTTTTCCGCTTTCATTCTGGTTTAGACAGCCTTGGAACCAATCAGCGATAGCTGTAACCGCTGTAAATTCCGACTTTCTTTTCGCAGGTCTCGAGTCCGTTAAAGTAGTTTCAGAACGAGTTTCATCTTCAGCGAAGTCTTCATTTCCAGAATTATATTCTAAACCTTTCTCTTCTAAATCTCCATAAACTTTCTCTGCTCTCTCCAATAAAACCGAAAGATCTTCCTCCTCAGAAGAATCCTGAGCAGAACAATATTCTTTCAGGTCTTTTCTATTGTTAAACACTTTTTTAAAGCCGTATTCCGAATCCGCACCTTTTCCGATTCTAACTTTTTCTAGAGCAATGAGTGCTCCGGGATGGTTTTGATACTTAAAATAAACCGCTGTATCCGAATCTAACTCCGTTGGAGCTGAGCCATTTTCTTTCGTCTTAACTGCTTCTCCCCCTAAGTCTAAGATTCCCGCACTAAAATTATTTTTTACTTCTAGAACCAAAACCGTTTCTTTTCCTTGAGAATAAAGCCTGATTCGGGCAGTTTCCGGGCGAAGAAATCCAGAATAAGCAAAGTCTGGTATCAATAGCTGGGCTTGCCCTTCTTCAACCCGAACTTGAAAGCTAGCCTGGGTTAATCGTTCTAAGTACCCTTCTCTGCCTAAAATTGGCTTTAAATCCTGCTCTTCTCCACCCATTTTTAAACCACTGAAGCATATATTATATAAAGTTTCAGGAACTGTAATAATATTATCATTATTTGCTTCATCAAGACCGGTCCAGATTCATAAGATATTTAAATTTGGACTGAAAACTTAATCAATAATGGCCATTGATGATACTCTTGTAGGAAGCTACTTTTTAGGAACTGAGTCTGAGATGAAAGAATTTCTTTCTAAAGATCCAAACAAAAGAGGGAAAGAATACGATGCTTTATTAGTTGTATCTGGTTTAAGTTTAATCGGCTTCCCTTATACTCTTCCTATAGCCGCAGATTTAGTCTGTCGAGTTCTACATGCAGCCATAGCTAATGATATAGATATCATTTCCAAATCCGGGGTGCACCAAGTCGCAAAATCTCCTGGAATAGTCGGTTTGGTTAGAAAATATTTGAGTTAAATAATTATTCACATTCCTTCTAATCTTCTAATTCGTTCGTTAATGTCCGGATGCGTGCTAAACAAATTCTGCATCCAGGAAGTTTTCTTCCCATTATGTCGGAAGGGCATAGAGATAAATAAAGAAGCAGTGGCTTTATTAGCCGTATCCACTAAAGGATCTGGATCATTCTTGATCTTACGCAGGGCATCAGCTAACCCTTTCGGATATCTAGTCAACAAAGCTCCGGAAGCATCTGCCAAGAACTCTCGTTTGCGAGAAATGGCTAATTTGATCATCTCTCCAATCAAAGGAGAGAGTATCGCTAAAGCCACCCCCAGAACAATCAAAGCTAAAGTCATGCCATTATTTTCACGATCATTGCTTTTCCCGCCCCATAAAAAGCTCCGTAACAAAAAATCAGAAAGCAATACTGTCACTCCCACCATTACTGCAGCCAGCATCATCACTCGGATATCATAATTTTTGATATGGGATATCTCGTGGGCAATCACTCCTTCTAATTCCTGTCTGTTGAGCTTGCTTAACAGTCCGCTAGTCACTGCCACTGCTGAGTTTTCCGGATTCCTGCCCGTAGCAAAAGCGTTCAGGGCCGAATCTTCCATCACATAAACTTTAGGCACTTTAGACAACCCTGCAGCGATAGATAATCCTTCTACCAGATTGATCAAATAAGCATGTTCTGGTTTTTTAGCTTCTTTAGCATGACTCATGGCCAGGATCATTCCCGCTCCGGCATAATAGCTAAATAAAAAATACAACCCACCAATGACTAAAGCTAAAATCAAGCCGAAAGAAGTGGAACCGTAAAATAATCCTACCACTAGACCAATAAAAGTGATTAAAGCAAAGAAAACTATCCCTAACAAAACAGTTTTCCAGCGGTTAGCAGATATTTCATCATAGATTCCCATTTTTAGACAGATAAAAAGATATAATCAAGTTAAATAAATAAAAAAATTAAAATTCAACTTTGATATTTTTCTTTTCTTCTTTAGCAGTCTCGAAAAACTCTTTCTCTACAAAGTTAAACATTCCGGCTAAGATATTGCGAGGAAAGGTCTTGATAGCCTGATTCAGTTCCATCACGCTATCATTATAAAATTGTCTGGAATAAGCTATTTTTGATTCTGTACCTGATAACTCTTCCTGCAATTGCATAAAATTCTCATTAGCTTTCAGCTGCGGATAGCTTTCTGCTACTGCAAAGATAGATTTTAAAGCTTCAGTAATCTGATTAGAAGCTTTAGCTTTATCTTTCATACTTCCGCTGATTAAGGCAGTACGGGCATTAGTCACTTCAGTCAATACTCCTTTCTCATGCTTCATATAGCCTTTGACCGTACTGATTAAGTTCGGAATAAGGTCATACCTTCTTTTCAGCTGGACATCAATCTGAGACCAGGCATTTTCTGCTCTTAATTTTAAGCGTACTAAACTGTTATAGATTAAAATTACTGTTAAAACTATAACTGCTAATACTATCACTAAAATAATCCACCATGCTACCATTTTATTTCACCCCAATTAGATTCATTAAGATCTAAATAGTCCTCTCTTTTTAAAAAGGTTACTAAAAATTCCGAAGAAACCACCCTAACTAAAAGTGTATAAGGTCGGGACATATGTCCCTACCCTAAAAAATATTGGCAAAGTTATGATAAACTTCTCCAGGTGTTTTTCCTTTTAGGCTGCTATGCGGCC
>Ga0209542_10000446_pt1 | contig 99223 bp, 112 predicted proteins | sample RifCSPhighO2_01_FD_184028 | JGI IMG/M metagenome (GOLD analysis project Ga0209542, IMG submission 184028) | Soil microbial communities from Rifle, Colorado - Rifle CSP2_plank highO2_0.1 (SPAdes) (version 2) | ecosystem: Environmental > Terrestrial > Deep subsurface > Rock core/Sediment ...
TGAAAACTGTCTCAACGAGGCGCCCGGTGAAAATGCAATACCAGTGAAGATGCTGGTTACCTGCGGCTAGACGGAAAGACCCCGGAAGCTTTACTGTAGTTAGATATTGAGTTTTACTTTTTGATGCGTAGCGTAGTGGTGAGCCTTTGAAGTGCTACTTTCGGGTAGTGTGGAGGCGACGATGAAACAGCCATCTTTAAAAGGTATAATTCTAATCCACTTTACTGTGGTGACAGTGTTTAATGGGCAGTTTAAATGGGGCATTTGCCTCCTAAAGAGTAATGGAGGCGTTTAAAGGTTGGTTAGGTCCGGATGGAAATCGGACTGATAGTGCAAACGCATAAACCAGCTTTACTGCAAGACGGCTATGTCGCGCAGTTGGGAAACCAGAAGTTAGTGAACCGACGTGTATTTCATAGAAAACACGAAGATCATCAGCTAAAAGCTACTCCGGGGATAACAGGCTAGTAGAGCCCGAGCGTCCATAGCGACGGCTCTGTTCGGCACCTTAAATTCGGGGTGCAAGAGTAGAAATACTCTTCCAAAAATATGGCTTATAACGGTGGAGTCGTACTTAATTTTATGGTAAAATAAGAATGAATTAAGCGATAATACCGTGGGAAGTTTAACCAATTATCAAAAATCACTCATTATTGGAACAATTTTGGGCGATGGATATTTACGTATCGTTCCAGGAAGGAAGAATGCCTTCTTGGAAATAAATCATTCTTTTTCTCAGAAAGAATATGTTGACTGGAAGTTTGAGAAATTGAAAAATATGTGTAATTCAGCTCCAAAGCAAAGAAAAAGTAATGGAAATAGAGTTGCATATAGGTTTTATACGAAACAATATCCGGAGCTTACCGAAATTTATAATACTTTTTATAAAAACGGTATAAAAATTATTCCAGATGATTTAAACCTTGATGCGATAGCATTAAGTGTGTGGTTTATGGATGATGGGAGTAAATGCAGTGATTCGGATTTTTATCTGAATACTCAGCAATTTGATGTAAAAAATCAGTTAAAATTGCTAGAGTATTTAAAGAAAGTTGGACTAAACGCCAACTTAAATAAGGATAAAAGCTATCATCGAATCAGATTTATCTCATCGTCAATCAATAGGTTGAAAGAATTAATAAGAGAAAACATAATTCCTTCAATGTATTATAAGATTGGTTATAACCCCGTAGAGACTTGACCTTAACTGGTCGGAGTCCTTCATTTTTGAAGGGCTAACACGCCATCTCCTCCCTGCACAGTGCAGAAGGATGAAGATATAGTCCGATCCTTCTTGTAAAAGAAGAAAAATTACCGACAGCGATGTCGGCTCAACTTATCCTGGGGGTGGAGCAGCTCCCAAGGGTTCGGCTGTTCGCCGATTAAAAAGTTACGTGAGCTGGGTTCAAACCGTCGTGAGACAGGTTGGTCCCTATCTACCGCAGGCGCAGAGTTTTGAGGAGATTTATTCCTAGTACGAGAGGACCGGAATGAACCAACCTCTGGTGTATCAGTTGTCCTGCCAAGGGCATTGCTGAGTAGCCACGTTGGGAACGGATAAGCGCTGAAAGCATATAAGCGCGAAACCGACTCCAAGATGAGAACTCTTAGATTTCCCCGAGATGAGGGGATTGATAGGCTCCAGGTGTAAGTCCCGTAAGGGATTCAGCCGGGGAGTACTAATAAATCATTCATTTTTTAGCGTAAGGATAGATACAGATTTTATTTATCTTTTACATATATGTGCCGGCCCGCGTAGCGGGCCGGCTAGCCACGGAAACCACACCTGCCTGCCGGCAGGCAGGGATTGAGTTCTGTGGTGGCGATTATACTGGTGTTGTCCCACCTGTTCCCATTTCGAACACAGAAGTGAAATACACCAAGGCCGATGGTAGTGTGATGAACGCGAGAGTAGGTAGTCGCCACCTTAGCACTTAATCAAAAAAATCACCGATTACGGTGATTTTTTTGTTGCATTTGTACCATGCGCGATTATCTGTTAAACTATACTATTAAACTATGAATCTCTACGCAAAAAAACAAAGTTTTCTGGCGCGGAAAATGATTATTTCAACCCTCATGCTGGCTCTGCTTGTGGTGTTTTTGAATATATTTCAATCGCAAGTCCGTAATTCTTTTTTTTACGTTTCCGCGCCCATTTCAAAAACATTGTTGGCTGCCGGTAAAAATACAGCCGGGTTTTTTGATTCGTTTTTAACGTTCACCACGGTAAAAAAAGAAAACACCGCTCTCAAAACCGAAAACCAATATTTATCAGCCGCCCTGGCTTCACTGCAAGAAGCATTTAGCACCAGCCAGGATTTAAAAATTGCCACTGAAAACACCGCCAACGAAAGATATGCTTTATTACAGGCAAGGGTAATCGGCTTGGACATTGAAAATGACACCATGCTCATTGACAGGGGTTTAACTAGCGGCATGAAAGAAAATATGCCGATTATTTCAAAAGAAAAAGTTCTGTTTGGCAAAGTTTCCAAGGCGTATGCCGGATTTTCCCAAATCATGCTTATTTCCGCCGCCAAGAGTGCTCTGGCGGTAAAAATCCAAACCTGGCCAGCTGGGGCGACACCGGTGTATGGCGTTATAAAAGGCAGTGGAAACTTATCGGTGTATCTTGATTTGATAACTTCGGGTTCGCAAGTTAACGAAGGCGACACTTTGGTTACATCGGCCCAGGAAGGTATTTTCCCCAAAGATTTGCTGGTGGGAAAGGTGGTCTCGCCTAATGGCAGCGATGCCAAGGCCTTCCAAACCGCCGCCATCCAGCCGTTTTTTAACCCAAGAGCCACAGATAATGTATTTGTCATAACTGATTATTTAAAAAAGTGATTTGGCTTAAATATGTCATTATAGGCGCCCTGTTTTTCATTTTTTCCTTGCTGCAAGCAAGCTTTTTCCCGTATTTTACTATCGGTGGCGCGGTTCCCAGCCTGGTATTTACCTTATATTTCATCATCATTTTTTTTGAACATCCACAAAATCGCGTAGCGGGAGTTTGGACAGCCGTCATTGCCGGAATCATTTCTGACATGTTTTTAGCAGCGCCATTTGGGGTTTCAATCGCCGCATTTTTGATCATATACTTACTGCACGCCGCCGGCAGCTATTTTTTGCGTTCTGGCCAAAGCCGCCACCTGGTATTTTATTTTATCGGGATGTTTTCGGTGCTGTTTTTGGCCTATCGGGGCCTGCTGTATCTTACCGGTGGCTTTTTTAAATTTGATTCTGGCTTGGACACTACCATGGTTATTAGTTTGGCATACAGCTTGATGTTTGCTATTATCGGTTTTTACGTTGGCCAAAAAATCTTTTCTAAAAACGTTAACAACCAATTGAAACTGCTGTGATATCAAATAAATATAAGATCAAAGAATCGTTCGGCAACCTTGAAACCCACGAGGTTTTTTTAGACACCCTGGCCCATCAGAAAGAAGAAGAGTTGGGTATTTCTGAAAAAAAATTTGAGGTGAAAATAAAAGAAAAGATAATCTATTCCATTTTTGGGCTATTTTTAGTTTTAGTGGCCGGGTTATTTGGCAAAACCCTGTACCTGCAAACCATAGAAGGCCGCCAGCTGTATGCCGTAAGTGAAAGTAATAAGGGTACCATAACCTTGATCAGGCCGGAGCGGGGCATTATTTATGACAGGAATTTACAAAAATTGGTAGTTAACGCTCCGGCTTACGATTTATTGTGTGATAAAAAGCATTTTTTAGCTTCCAGTGGCGATTTGGAAAAAGAAATAGCCTTAATGTCAAGCATATTGGGCCAGCCCGCCCAAGATTTACAGGCCCACCTGACAGATTCCGCCCAGCCCAAAGTATTGCTGGCTGAAAATATTTCTCAGGAAACCTTGCTGGTACTTGAAGCCCGGGCAGCTGAATTGCCGGGGTGTAAAGTCCAAAAAAATACGGTCCGTAGCTACGCGCTAGGGGAGTCTTTCAGCCACGTATTGGGTTATGGAAGCAAAATAAATAAAGATGAATTGGCCGGTGTGCAAAATTATACCGTCAGCGATTATATCGGCAAAACCGGCCTGGAAAAATTTTATGAAGCAGTGCTGCGCGGCACTCCCGGCCAGCATGAAGTCATTAAAACAGCCACGGGTGTGCAAAAAGGTGATCAGGTGCTTGTTCAACCGGTGGCCGGAAATAATTTAGTGCTTAACATTGACGCCGGCTTGCAGCAAAAAACCTACGAAGCCCTGGAAAAATCCATAAAAAACATCGGCTCTAAAAAGGGCGCGGCGGTGGCGCTGGATCCCCGGACCGGCGCGGTTTTGGCTTTGGTTTCTTACCCGGCTTACGATAATAATATTTTTTCCCAAGGCATTTCCCAAGCCGATTTTAACGCCTTAATCAACAACCCCAACCAGCCCTTTTTTGACCGGGCCATTGCCGCCCAATATCCTACCGGGTCAACCATAAAACCCTTTCTGGCTTCCGGGGCGCTCCAAGAAAAAATCATCAGCCCCACCAAAATAATTAATGATCCCGGGTTTTTGCTGGTTCAAAGCCAAAATGATCCGGATGTGCAGTATCGCTTCGGTGGCGTCACTCCGCACGGCGATGTGGATATGCGCGCGGCCCTTGCCGTTTCCAGCAACATTTATTTTTATACTATCGGCGGGGGATATGGCGATCAAAAAGGTTTGGGGCCCAGTGGCATTAAAAAATATTTGGACATGTATGGTTGGGAACAAAAAACCGGCATTGATTTGCCGGGTGAGTTTAGTGGATTTGTACCAAGCCCGGACTGGAAAAAGCAGAAAAAAAATGAAAGTTGGTGGGACGGAGATACGTACAACCTTTCTATTGGCCAATCCGATTTGCAGGTAACCCCTTTGCAGGTTGCCACTGCCTATGCTGCTATTGCCAATGGTGGTACTTTGTATAAACCGCAAATTGTAAAAAAAGTCATTAATGGGTCAGGGGCTGATGCCAGTGTTGTGCAAGAGTTCAAACCTGAAGTTGCCAGCCGGTTGGCCATTGACCAGGCAAACCTGCAAGTGGTTCGCGAGGGGATGCGCGACGGTGTTAAGTATGGTTCTTCGGTTATGCTTAATAGTTTGCCCTTTGACGTGGCGGGAAAAACCGGAACCGTTGAAACCAACAAGGCCGGCATTTTTAATACCTGGTCATCCAATTTCGCACCCTACGAAAATCCGGAAATTGTTTTTGTGGCGACTATTGAAGGCGTGCAGGGTTTACGGGCCGCCAGCCTTCCGGTGGCCAATGAGGTGCTGTACTGGTATTTTATGAACAAATAATATAAAATATTACAATGGCCACCATAGATGAACTACGAAAAGTAAGGTTGGAAAAGTTAAAGTCGCTACAGGACAGCGGCGTTTTGGCGTATCCGGCTACTACAAAGCGAACACATTCAGTTGCGCAAGCCCTGGAAGATTTTACAAAAATTTCTAAATCAGAAAAGGAAATTGTGCTGGCTGGCAGAATTATGGCGCAGCGTGGACACGGCGGAGCTACGTTTTTGGATATCAACGACGGTTCAGAGCAGTCCCGTGGTTCGGACTACAGGACTGAAGGAAAAATTCAAGGCCTGATTAAAGAAGATAAGGTAGGGGAGAAGGGCTATAAATTTTTCATTGACCACTTTGATATTGGGGATTTTGTAGAAATTAAGGGCATTTTGATTGAAACAAAGAGGGGAGAGAAGACCATTGAAGCCACTGATTACAAAATGTTGGCCAAAAGTTTATTGCCGTTGCCGGAAAAGTGGCATGGCTTGCAAGACGAAGAAGAAAAACTGCGTAAGCGGTATTTGGACATTTTGTTTAATCCGGAAGTGAAGGAAATGATCAAAAAGCGCGCCGTGTTTTGGAATAGCATGCGCCAATTTTTAATGGAAAAAGGATTTTTGGAGGTGGAAACGCCTGTTTTAGAAAACACCACCGGTGGAGCTGATGCCCGGCCGTTTGTTACGCATCATAATGCGCTGGATTTAGACGTGTATTTACGTATTTCCGCCGGAGAGCTGTGGCAGAAGAAGTTAATGGTAGCCGGATTTGAAAAAACTTTTGAAATTGGTAGGATTTTTAGGAATGAGGGCATGTCTGCCGAACACCTGCAAGACTACACGCAGATGGAATGCTACTGGGCCTATGCTGATTATCAACAGGGCATGGAATTTACCGAAGAAATGTATAAATATGTGATTGAAAAAACGTTTGGAACGTTGAAGTTCAACATAAAAGGTTTTGAGGTGGATTTTGGCGCCAAGTGGGAAAAATACGATTATGTTTCAACCATTAGCAAATACACCAAAGTAAATATTATGGAAGCCAGCTTGCCGGAAATGGAAAAAGCGTTGCAGAAGATGAAAATTGATTATGATAAAAATGGTTTTAATAAGACCCGCGCCATTGATAACTTGTGGAAATATTGCCGCAAAAGTATTGGCGGCCCGGGGTTTTTGATTAATGTGCCGGTTATTATGGAGCCATTGGCAAAAAGAATGGAAAAGCACCCTGATTTGGTAGAAAGGTTCCAGGTGATTATTGCCGGCTCTGAAAATGGGAAAGGTTTTAGCGAGCTTAATGACCCGATTGATCAAGCCAGAAGATTTACCGAGCAGCAAAAGCTGCGCGATAAGGGAGACGATGAAGCCCAAATGTTTGATGCAGGTTACGTGGAAGCCATGGAATACGGCATGCCGCCAACGTTTGGATTTGGCGTGTCATCCCGTCTCTTCAGCTTTTTAATGGATAAACCCGGCCGCGAAGCACAGATTTTCCCGCTGATGAAGCCGAAAGGTTAAAAATTTTATAAAAAAACAGCCCACAGTGCACTCGGCTCCGTGGGTTTATGCTTTGATTATTGGACGTTTTCTACTCGGTGACGTCCGCACCCCTCTGCCATTGATAAAATTCCTTTAGGGCGTCAGGCGAGATATGGAAATCCATATCTTGGGGTCGCCTGTATTCGCCCTCAAGAATGGCACCATTATCGAGGCGGATCTTAAGTTGAGCACCCTCAACATCGAGCGACAGAATGCCTTCCACCCGATGGACGGAAACGTCTTCTGCTCGTTCTTCGGCGATGAGTTCGGCAAAGAGCGTTCGAACATTTTCGTTTGTGGTGCCGATGAATCCCACGTGGCAATGTCGTTCCTTGATGAGGTCAACCTCCTTGATCATTGCGATGATGGTTGCGCCGATACGTAGTGTCTTGCTCTGAATTTCGAAATGAAAAAAGGTTTTCATTTCAGATTGAATGAGCTGGGACATAGGTACTCCTGGTATGCGTGATAGTTTCTCTGCTAATAATTTAGCATCTTAACAGTATTTTGTCAAGTGTTGAGACAACTTGTCAAGTTTGGTACAATTACAATATGACAAAAGAAGAAATAGAGAAACTATTGCCGATTTTTGAGAAATACCCGACCATGAAGTTGGTGTATTTGTTTGGCTCGCGGGCGACAGGAAAAGTAGGGCCATTAAGCGATTATGATTTTGCCATTTACTTGGATGAAAAAGATTTTTTGAAAAGGTTCGATATCCGGCTACAAATTGCCAGCGAACTTTCTGGAGCACTAAAGACCGATGCCGTGGATGTGGTGGTGATTAATGATTTGGCCATGCCAGAAATGAAATTTAGTATTATTCAAGAGGGGAAACTCATTCTTAATCGAGAGCCATTTAAAGTTTTAGTTGAACCGCGCATTGTGACTGAATATATTGATTTCCATGAACTACTTATAAGACACGGCCTCACAAAAGCATGACAAACTTATTTATCGTCGAAAATAAAATCGGAGCTATTAAGGAATACCTTGGCATTTTGAAGGGTTTTAAAAAGTTTTCTTATTTTCAGCTTGCTGATGATGTTTTTATTCGCGGCTCTGTCGAACGGTACTTATATCTAGCAGCTCAATCTGCTATTGATCTTGCCGAATCGGTCATAGCTTTAAAAGATTATCGTAAGCCAACTACGCTTAAGGAAGGCTTTGAAATTTTGGAAGAAGAAGGGGTTATTTCTATTGAATTACGTAATGCTATGAGGGATATGGCTGGTTTCAGGAATATTATCGCCCACGACTATGCAAAGATAGATTACAGTAAAGTATATGATATTGTGCAAAACCGCCTTCCCGATGTGGAAAAGTTTTCAACCCAGATAAAAAAGTATTTGAATTTACGGTAAACCCGCCCGGGAAGCACAGATTTTCCCGCTGATGAGGCCGAAGCCGTAGAATCTAGAATCTAGTATCTAGAAGCTAGAATAAAAAAGGCCCACGATGCACTTGGCTCCGCGGGCTTTATCGTTTTTATATTATGGTGAGAGTTTGTGGGTACCAATCTATGAGCTCCTCGACATGGATTCCCGTGGCTACTTCGAATTTCAAAAGAATTCGGTCGGCGAGCAGGTCAGTCATCATATCGTCCTTCGTGGCGCCGGGGATGATATATTCGACCAGTCTCTCATACACCGGCCGCCAATTATCATCACCGGTGCCCTTCCGGAATTCCTGTTCCCAGGCGTCAACAGCCTTGGAGACTTCTTTGAAACGTTCTGGTGACATTTTAATGCCTTTCTCTTAAAGGTAAATCTTGGTAATAATGTAAGAGCCACACTGTGAATATCATATCTTAAAAATTATCGTATGTCAAGTAGTTCGGTAGTTGAGACAATTTGCCTGCCTCGCCGAAGCTGTTGCGAAGGCGGGTCAAGTTTGGTACAATAGCTAAATGAACGAAGCACTAAAAAAACTTATAGAAAAAAAGGTAAAGTTAGATGCCTTTCGGCCATTGCCGCCAGAATTGGTAAAAAACCTTGAGGAATGGTTCAGGGTTGAGTTGACGTATACGAGTAACGCCATTGAGGGCAATACGTTGAGCCGGCAAGAAACGGCTTTGGTAGTGGATAAGGGGATTACCGTGGATGGCAAAAGTATTGCCGAGCATTTGGAAGCCACCAATCACGCCGAGGCTTTGGATTATGTAAAAAAATTGGCAGAGGCAAAACGGCAGGATGTAAAAGAAAGTGATATATTATCCCTGCACCAAACGATTCTCAAAAAAATTGATGATGCTAATGCCGGAAAATACCGGAATGTGGCTGTGCGCATTGCCGGGTCAGAGGTAATTTTGCCCAATGCCCTGAAAGTACCGGAATTAATGGCTAATTTTATAGCATGGTTAAAAAGCGCCGATGGTCATCCGGTTGATGTTGCCTCCAAGGCGCATTTTGATTTGGTAAGTATCCATCCCTTTGTTGATGGTAATGGCCGGACCGCCCGGCTTTTGATGAATTTGCTATTATTACAAGAAGGCTATCCACCCGCGCTTATTAGAAAAGAAGATAGGAGAATATATATTAACGCCGTAGAAAAAGGCCAGTTGACCGGTAATATGAATGATTTTTATCAAGTGATTTATGAAGCTATTAATCGATCCATGGATATTTATTTAAATACCGCGGAATGAAAGGAGCCGGGAAATTCTTAATGGCTAAGTCCGTGCGGGAAACCCAGATTTTTCCGCTGATGCGCCCCCGCTGAGCGGGGCGATTGGGACGCCAAGCGTCCCAGCCCACGTGAAAGCGGAGAGCAGGCCAGCTTAGCTGGCAGGCCGAAACAATAAAAAAAGAAGAGCGGCCGGGTGGTCGCTCTTTGTGGTTTCGGTAGCCAAAATTTCCTTTAACAGTCCTCCCGGTGGCGGCAGTTTTCACATATACGCACTTTCAGTACGTGCGATTGCCCCATTTTTCTGTAGTCTGTTTTCCAAGAAATTCCGCCGCATATTGGACAATACCTTGATGGGAGGGTGAGTACCCACCAAAGTCCGATTATTGTGAGGATTGGCAAGCCAATCCCCAGAATCCAAAGCACCAGCTGCATGACGGTTCCCATGCTAAAATACCTCCAGTCGGGAAATGGTTGCATTTAATTTCCAAACTAATAATTGCATTATTAATTTAATTTGTCAATAGTTGCTGGTGTTTGTGAAATTTAGTATCATGAATAAATTATGCAAAACCCTTCGACTACGCTCAGGGCAAGAAAAGTTTTAGTTTTTGGTACATTTGACGGCCTGCACGAAGGTCATAAAGAACTGTTTAGGCAAGCTTCAAAATTTGGCGAGCATGTGATTGCGGTGGTAGCGAGAGATTCAACGGTGATGAAAAATAAAGCTCGCCAGCCAAAGTTTTCTGAACAGGAGAGGCTTGACGCAGTGAGAAATTCGGGGCTGGTCCAAGAAGCCTTGCTGGGAGAAGAAAATCATAATACCAAAGAAAGCAAGTTTGAATTAATTGCTCAAATTAAGCCGGATGTCATTTGTCTTGGATACGACCAGGCGCAATTTGCGGAAAAGCTGGGAAGTGAACTTAACAGAATGGGATTTGAAAACATTAAGATTGAAATATTAAAACCATTTAAGCCAGAAATATACAAATCTTCAATTTTAAATAAATAAGCAAGGTATCCAGCGGAAATGGGGTCTCAATGAATGCCATAGACATCAACCCCATTTCCGAGGTGAATTTCCTCGCTTCGCTACGAAAATTCATGTTAGACATAAAATTTATCCGCGAAAATCCGGAAAAAGTGAAAAAGGCTTGTGTTGACAAGAATATTTCTGTTGACGTGGATACATTTTTGGAGTTGGATAAAAAAGCCCGGGGGTTTCAAGTTGAAATTGAGAATTTGCGGGCAGAGAGAAATAAACTTACAAAAAACGATATTGCCGCCACGCTGAAAGCGGGCGAGCCTCGCCCAGATGGGCGGGAAAAGGGCAGGGAATTGAAAGAAAAATTGAAAACCTTGGAAGAAAGTTTTGCTGGAGCAGATAAAGAGCGGACTGATTTACATAAAAAAATTCCCAACATTCCCGTTGAAGATGTGCCAGTTGGAAAAACTGAAGATGAGAATCAAATTATAAAAACCGTTGGCAAAAAACCAGTTTTTGATTTTTCGGTAAAAAATCATTGGCAGTTGGGGCAAGAATTAGATTTAATTGATAAAGAGCGGGCAGCTAAAATCGCTGGTTCGCGTTTCGCTTATATTAAGGGATCGCTTGTTCAGCTCCAATGGGCGATGATGCAGTTTGCCGTAAGTGTTTTAACCGATGAGAAAACTTTGGCGAAAATTGCTAAATCAGCCAAATTAAATGTGTCCACCAAACCTTTTGTACCAGTTTTACCGCCACTCATGATCAAAACCGAGCCGTATGATGCCATGGACAGGTTGGAGCCGCGCGAAGAGCGCTATAAAATTGAAGGCGAAGATTTGTGGCTCCAAGGTAGTGCCGAACATGTTTTAGGAACTATGCACATGAATGAAACCATGAATGAGCAGGTTTTTCCTATTCGCTACGTTGGTTATGCGACGAGTTTTAGAAAAGAGGCTGGTACATATGGTAAAGATATGGAAGGGATTATCCGTATGCACCAGTTTGATAAATTGGAAATGGAAAGCTTAACGGTGGCTGAAGAATCTTTGAAAGAGCATTATTTTATGGTGGCTATCCAAGAATATCTAATGCAACAACTGGGCTTGCCCTACGAAGTAGTGTTAAAGTGTACGGCTGATATTGGAAAACCTAATGCCCGCGGTGTTGATATTAATGTGTGGTTGCCTGGGCAAGATAAGTATCGCGAAACCCATACGGCTGATTACATGACAGATTATCAGGCTCGCAGGCTGCAAACTCGCGTGCGGCGCAATTCTGGTGAAACCCAATTAGTGCACACCAATGATGCTACCGCTTTTTCCCAGCGCCCATTGATTGCCATTTTAGAAAACGGACAGCAAAAAGATGGCAGTGTGAAAATTCCGAAGGTGTTACATAAATATACTGGTTTTAAAGTGATTAAAGCTCGCAAGAAATAATGGAACAGCAAATTATAACCGGCAATCTTAAGATAAATTACAGAGTATTTGGTGAGGGACGTCCGATGCTTATTTTACACGGCTGGAAGTCAAATTCTGACCGCTGGGAAAAAACGGCTGAATTATTGGCGGCCGCGAATATTCAGGTTATTGTGCCCGACTTGCCGGGGTTTGCCAAAAGCCAAGAGCCGCTTACGGCCTGGTCGCTGGATAATTATGTTGAATGGCTGGCGGAATTTTCCCAACAGGTGCCATCATTGCAAGATAGTTTTTATATTGCCGGGCATTCCTTCGGTGGAGCGCTGGCGGCGAAATTCTCTTTAAAATATCCCCAAAAAGTACAGAAACTCTTTTTAATTTCCGCGGCCTGCGTGCGGCAAATGAAGACTTCCAAAAAACTGCTCTGGCGCGCTTCAAAAGTGATAAAACTGTTTTCGTTTATTCCTGGCTACCCGCTGTTTCGTAAGGCATTTTACAAATTCATTTTACGCAAAACCGATTATTTACAGGTGGAAGGTGTTATGAAAGAAATTTACTTAAAAGGCATTTGTGAAGACCTAAGCCATAAAATTAATTTTTTGAAAGTGCCGGTGGTCATCATTTGGGGGGACAAAGACACTTCAACACCAATAGACCAAGCAAGATTCATTAATCAAAAAATTCATAATTCAAAACTTATTGTAATCCCGGGTGCCAACCATTCATTGCAAATGGAAGTGCCGGAAGCCTTGGCCCAAAAAATACTAGAAAACCTATGAACCTCCTCATTACCGCTATCGGTATTATTTGGGCTGCCGGAACCATCAAGCTGGTTCTTTTTTGGATTTATTTGTGGCAGCTCAAAGACTATCACGTTGGCCGGTTTTTAGACCATTTTAAGACTGCCAAAGGCAAGCGGATTATTTTTTCGTATTTGACCCAATTTTTTGTGTGGCGCTTGAAAAAACCGGTGTTTACCGTCAAAACCATTTTGCTGACAGGGTTGGCAATCTTGGATGTCGGCGGGTACTTTATATTGGTTATTATCAGTACTACTTCAATATGGTATATTTTGATTGCACTTGCTCTGTATAATCTCTTTACCCCGGTGATTGTTTCCCTTATCGTTTTACTCGTCCAACCATTTTTTGTGATGGCTAGAAACAGGATTTTAGAAAAAGCCAGGCAAAAAATGGGCAAACATGAAAACCTGACGGTGATTGCCATTACCGGTTCTTACGGAAAAACCACTACCAAGGAATTTTTAAAAACCATATTGTCTGAAAAATTTAACGTGTTGGCCACGCCAGAACATAAAAATTCGGAAATCGGGATTGCCCAAACCATTTTGCAAGACTTGCGGCCGGAACACAAGATTTTTATTGTGGAAATGGGAGCCTATAATAAAGGGGGGATTGATTTGCTGTGCCGCATGGCGCCGCCCGATATGGCAATGGTAACCGGGGTCAATGAACAGCATTTGGCAACCTTTGGTTCGTGGGAAAATTTGCTTTCAGCTGAAGGTGGCCAAGAATTAGCTGTCAATTTGGGCAGCCACGGCATTTTAGTGGTCAATGGTGAAAACTCATATTGTGTTGATTTGTATAAAAACTTCAAAGGTCATAAACGTATTTACACATCAAAAGCCAACACCATTGACGCCGACCTTTGGGCCGAGCAGATAGAAGTCAAAAAAGAATATTTGGATTTTGCCTTAATTTCCCGCCAACGCCAGGCGGTGCATTTTCAGATAAAGGTATTGGGGGCTCATAACATTCAGAATTTACTCGGGGCAGCATTGGTTGCCAAAGAAATGGGCATGAGTCTGGAAGAAATTTCTGCCGCTGCTAAAAAAATAACGCCACGGCAAGCGGGAATTACATTGTCTGGCGGCACGCACGGAATTAATGTGATAGATTCTTCCTATTCTTCAAATCCGGATGGGGTGGCGGCGGATTTAGATTATCTAAAAATATTTGAAGGCAAACGCGTGTTGGTGATGCCATGCTTAATTGAATTGGGTGAAAAGTCCGCCCAAATTCATGAGCAGTTGGGTAAAAAAATAGCCCAAGTTTGTGATTTGGCCATTATTACCACTAAAGATAAGTTCAAAGAATTGGAAGCGGGATTTATGAGCCAGGGCCTTTCTGAACGAAAAATGTTACTGTGCGAAAGTCCGCAAGAAATTTTTAATATGATAACCACATTCTGCAAAGAAGGCGATGCGGTGTTGCTGGAAGGCGGCCGGCCAAAAGAATTAATCAGATTGCTGGAGAAATAAAAAGCGCCACCTAGATAGTGGCGCACATGGCTGGTTAGCTCCTGAAAAGAAAATTTTCCGGAACCCATTTTAGGAATTCGCAAACCTCTTTTGCCGTTTTGGGCGGGAGATCCTCAAGAGCGGATGCTTCCTCGATATTTTCGATATCAAGTTCGGCTCTTGCGCTCATGAGGATTTGCGAGTACCATCCATTGAGTTCGTGCAGGAATTCTTTATTTCTCCTGCCAAAATGTTTCTGAAATGTTGCGGTGGCTTCAAGAAGATTGATGGCCTCGCCAATGGTCATGGTGTGCTCCCTAAAAAGAAAGAAAGTGCTAGATAAGTAACTGTACATGAAATTTAATATTTTTCAACCATTTAAACCAATTTCCATTTCACTTTCTCCGAACGTTCAAAAAGATGACGTGGTTTTGGCGTTGAAGTTGCTTTTCCAGCCATGGAAATGGAGGCGGGGATTGGCAATTCAAAAGTTAGAAGAAGAATTTAAAAAATATTTGGGCGTAAAGCACGCTTTTTCGTTTAATTCGGGCAGATCAAGCCTGTATGCCATTCTGAAGGCCCTCAATTTACCTGAGGGGAGTGATATAGCGCTGCAAGCATTTACGTGTAATGCAGTGCCAAATCCGGTGCTGTGGGCCGGTTTAAACCCCGTTTACGTGGATTGTGCCAATGATTTTAATGCGCAAGGCCAGGTTGATATCGTCCAGCACACTTTCGGATTGCCAAACGAAAGAGCGTTAAATGAAAATGTGATTGAAGATTGCGCGCATGCGCTGGGCGCGCAAATAAATGGCAAGAAAGTAGGAACGTTTGGCAAAGCAGGGTTTTTCAGCTTTTCTAGAGATAAAATCATTTCTAGTGTGTATGGCGGCATGGCAGTTACTAATGACGATGAAATTGGTAAAAAATTAGAAGCTCTGCAAAAAGAATTCGGCCAGCCAAGTTTATGGTGGATAAAACAGCAATTATTACACCCGATATTATTATATTTTATTATTTTGCCGCTCTATAACTTTTTTGATTTAGGAAAAATATTTTTAGTGTTTTCGCAATATTTGCACTTATTATCAAAAGCGGTCAGTTGGCAAGAAAAAAGGGGATTAAGGCCTGATTATTTTCCAAAGGCTTTGCCAAATGCCTTGGCTCAAATGGCTTTGAACCAATTTCATAAACTGGAAACATTTAACGCGCACCGTAAGCAAATTGCCGAATTTTATTATCAAGAACTTGCCAACACAAAATTTGGATTACCTGAGAAAAATGGGAATATTTTCTTACGGTTTGCCGTAACGCATCCGCAAGCTCTTGAAATTTTATACGAAGCCTGGGTTAATCAAAAAATTTTATTGGGAGATTGGTATCGTAGCCCGGTAGACCCGCACGATACGAAATTAGAAGAAATGAAATATGAAAAAGGAATGTGCCCCAACGCCGAATACTTGGCCAAGCGAACCCTTAATTTGCCCACCCATATCAACATTTCCATGGACGATGCAAAAAGAATTGTTAATTTTTTGTCCCGATACATTTAATTTAATTAAATGTATACGGGATCCCGTATCAAAATTTATTACAATAAATTTTTATCGGGGAAAAAATATACTTAAAAAAGCCAACAACGAGTGTTGTCGGCTGAGTGCGTTTTGTTTGGGTTCCCTAGATAGAGAAGGTTGGGACGGATGCTTGTTCGACCTGCATCGAGATTTCATGTTCTTGATAATGTCGATTACATGTGTCGCAACAATACGTGCCCCGTTCTTTCTCGGGACCAGGAATGACTTTTCGCAAAAAGTGACCGCAAGGTCCCTTTGGGTGGGGCGAAGGACATCCATCGCGATCAGCTTCAACTTCATCTGCGCACATAGATTTTCCTCTTCCGAGCCTTGGGAAATTGTTTTGACGCGCTGACAAGGTGCTATTACATAGAGTATTTCATATTTTAAAAGTATGTCAACACTATAATGGAAATAAAAGAAATTATAAACAAACAAGAATGGGAGGAGTTTATTGCCGGGTGCATGGAAAAAACATTTTTGCAGTCTTGGGCGTGGGGGGATTTTCACGTTTCCCTGGGAAACAAAGTTTGGCGATTCGGTATTTTCCATGAAGGCGAAATGATTGCCGCCGCTTTGACCGTAAAAATTTCCGCTAAACGAGGGAGTTTTTTGCTGGTTCCGCATGGGCCGGTTGTGAATTCAAAATTCAAAAATCAAAATGTAAAATTATTGAGTATTTTATTAGAAAAGTTGAAAGATTTAGCTAAGGCAGAAAAGGTGGATTTTATCAGGATAAGCCCTATTATAAAGAGGACGGTAGAAAATACGGCATTATTTGCAAATTTAGGCTTTCGCCAGGGACCGTTGCACTACCATCCTGAAAGCAGTTGGAAATTGAATGTTGAACCTAACGAAGAGCAACTGCTAGATGGTATGCGTAAAACTACGCGCTATTTAGTTAAAAAAGCCTTGCAAGATAAAGATATTGAGATTATCAAAAGCACCGACTTGGCCGATATGGAGCTTTTTTATAAACTTCATACGCCTGTAGCCAAAATTCAAAAGTTTGTGCCATTCAGTTTAGATTATTTAAAAAAAGAATTTTCGGCTTTTCTTCAAGATAACCCTCCTTCGCATAAAGCTTCGGACGGGCGCAGTAATATTGTTTTGTATTTTGCAAAATACAAAGGGCAATACATTGCCACTTCTTTTGAAATCTTTTGGTCCGGAATTGGGTTTTACCATCACGCAGCGCTGTTGCCGGAGTTCCATAAAATTCCGGTTTCAGCTTTGTTGCAGTGGGAAGCCATAAAAGAGGCAAAAAGCAGGGGATGTAAAGTGTATGACTTTTGGGGCTACGCTGACCCGGTAAAAAACCCGAAGCATCCTTATGCGGGGCCAACCTTATTTAAAATGGGATTTGGCGGATATGTTGATGAGTATGTAAAAACCCAGGATTTTGTTATTTCCTATAAATACTGGATAAATTATATAATAGAAACAATCCGAAAAGTAAGACGCGGATTATAAATTATTTTAAATGCGTCAGCGTCACAGCCACATCAAAAGCAGATTGCGTCACTTAAAACCCAAAAAAAACCTTTTAAAAAGGCCATTGTTTTGGATCGCCCTGTTGGTGGCGGCAATGTCCGTCGGCATATTTTACCTGTTTTTCTTTTTTCCGCCTTTTCAAGTGCAGACAATCAGCATATCGGGCAACGAAAAAATCACCAGCCAAGACATTGAAGCCATCGCTTGGCAAAACGTGGATAAAAACCTGCTGGGTCTTGGTCATAAAAGCATGTTTACCGTTAATACCGTGGCATTACGGGAAAATCTCCTGGCTCGCTTTCCGGGTTTGGGAGAAGTGAATGTTACCAAGCGGTGGCTTAAAGATTTAGGTATTAACATTAGCGAACGCCAGGCAGCAGCCATTTTTTGCGAAGGCGACAGTACCCAAAACTGCTTTGTGATAGATAAAAATGGCGTCATTTTTGAACCGGCATATAGCACTGCAGGCAATCTTATTGTGCGACAGACCGTGGCGGGTGCAAAGCTGAGCATCGGGCAAACTCTGGTGGATAAAGATATGATGGCATCCATCATTCGCCTCAAAGATGCGTTAAAAAATAATTTTCAGATAGAATTGCGCCAGGCACTGGCCGCCAATCCGTTGGTTATTACCACCCATGAAGGCTGGCAAATACATTTTGACCCAGAGCAAGACATTGGCGCCCAACTCACGAAACTGGATCTTTTACTAAAAAATGAAATCACTCCGACAACCAGAGAGAATCTGGATTACATTTACTTACAATACAAAGACAGGGCTTACTACCACTAGTGGATGTGAGACGGAGTCCTATTGACAGTACTGTTTTGATATGCTATTCTATGAATATGAATATCTCAACTGTGAGGGGCGTTTTTACCCGCATTGGACAAGTTTCAAAAGATTTGTTTGCCCCGCACCAGGGCAATGCTTTTAGGCCCCGTTTTTTACAAAGCAATATATTGCTTTGGGCCGTGTGCCTTATTTTAGTTCTGAAAATCGTCAGTATCGGGTTATACCTGCCCGCTCCCTATAACTGGTTTTTTGCCGACGTTACTAAAACAGACCTATTGCATTTACTCAACCAAAACCGCCAAAGCCTGGGGTTGACCACTTTGGCCGAGAACGAAACCTTAAATGAAGCGGCTTATTTAAAAGCCCAGGACATGATTGCCAACGGATATTTTGCCCACCAGAGCCCTACCGGGACTACTCCCTGGTTTTGGTTTAAAAAGGCTGGGTATGCCTATAAATACGCGGGAGAAAATTTGGCCGTCGGCTTTGCCGATTCAAGCACCGTGTATGACGCGTGGTTTAATTCCCCTTCCCACAAACAGAATTTATTGAATAAAAATTATACCCAAATCGGCACTGCGGTGGTGACTGGCTTTCAAGGTAATTCAACTATTGTGGTACAGCTTTTTGGAACTCCGCAAGTTACCACAGCGGCTTCAAATCCAAAATCTCAATTACCCCTCGGCCATAGCCCCTTGGGGCGTAGCCCAACGGGCGAGCCTACGGGCGAGGCAAACTCTAACCAAACTCCAAGTCCAAATAATCCAAATCAGCCTGCGGTGCAACCTGTTGCCAATACGGTGGCGGCGCCAATTTCTGTTCCTGAAGCTGCGCCTGAACCACAGCCAATGCCCACGCAACCTCAAAATAATGCCCCAAAAGTATTGGCCGAATCAACCGAGCAATTTGTAGGCCCACAATTCGCGGGAAAACAAAGTGCCTACCTGCAAATGTTGAATTTCATTGTTTATGATAACAATACTATTTTACAGTATTTGTCCCTTGGCGTATTGGCTATCATTTTGATGTGCCTAGGCATTAATACTATCTTAATGTTCCAAATGCAAAATAGGGTAATACTTGTAAGGCCACTGGTGCTGGTAGCAATACTCGGCGTAGTTCTCTTTTTAGATAAGAGCACGATAAGCCATGTGCTGCCATATCAGGTGATTATTTAAAACTTTGAATTACGAAATGCACGTTTAAAAATGTTCTTTTCAGGTCTTTCCTCCAAATTTCAACGAAAATGCGCAATAATTCCAAAACGTAGCAAGCTACGTTTTGGAATTCTATCACATTTTCGTCTGAGGAAATTTGGAGAAAATCCTCTGAAAGCATTTCGTAATTCAAAGTTTAAAACCATGAAGATCAATCAAAAACAAAAAGAGTTGATAAAAATATACCTTGTTTTATTCCTCCTGATTTTTACGGTGATGAATTGGGGCACGGTTTCATGGATGTTTAATTACCGCGCGGTTTTTGGATTGGTGCATGATTTTTTCAATCCCTATGAGGATAGCCGCCTTTTGGTGAGCGCCAGCACCTTAAAGTTACCGCCAAAACAGGCCGCCGTTTTGGTCCAAGGCCAAAAAACCTACCCGTATTCGGCAAAGGAAAACTCCATTGAAATTCCTTCCCTTAATATTGTCGCTCCAGTGGTTATCGGTGAAAGCACCCAGGTGGCTGCCCTAGAACGGAATTTAGATAAGGGAGTGGTGTATTACCCCGGGTCCGTGCTGCCCGGAGAAGCCGGCCAGATTGCCGTTTTAGGACATTCGGCGCCGCCTAACTGGCCGAAAATAAAATATGACTGGGTGTTTACCCATATTAACGATTTAAGCCCGGGAGACTTGGTGATTTTACATTTTAATAACCGCCAATATACCTATAAAATGACAGAAAAAAGCATTGTTAAAAAAGGGCAGGAGGTGGGCGCCAATGGCCTAACCGGTAAAAATAACATTTTGACCTTGGTAAGCTGCTGGCCACCGGGCAAAGATTACCAGAGGATCGCTGTGTACGCTGAGCTTCAATAATGATAGGACAAACAACGATAGGACAAAGAAGACTTGACGAAAATACTTTAATATAGTAAAGTTAAGAACTAGGACAAAAAAGCTTGACAAACATAAAACAAAAAATTAGTATTTAATATTAATAAAAAATATAAATAATATTTATTTATGAAGACAGTAAATAAGGTAAGTATCGGGTTGCTTTTTTGCGCAGTTTTCTTAGGGCTGACGACTTTTGGCATTAGCGTGAAAGTTCAAACAAAGCTCGCACCAGTTAGCGCGTCTACCTGCACTGGTTCCGGACCGGTAAAAATGAAGGTTCAGTTTAACTCGGTTCAAAACGAGCCAAAGACAGTAAGGCTTACTAATGGCACCACCTATGGCGATAATACCGCTTTTGATGTTACTAATGCCGATGGTTCAGCTATTAACGACCCTGCCATCCCGATGAACATTTTAAGCCTGGTGGCCAAAAGGAGCCAGGGCAAAGTTGAGTTTTATATCCACAACAATAAAGCCGAAGCGAAGATAAATGCCACCATTACCATTGAAGGAGCCACTTTTACCGGTGCCAATCCATATGTAACCGGCCTGGTAAGTCCTTATGGGCATGGTAATACCAAGCTTGAAGTTCCACCGCAAACCAATGCCAATGGGGCCAGTGATTCTTTAGTAGTGGCAAGTTCAAATACGGTCAATGTTTATGCCCATTTTAACGAGCCGGGAGATGGTTGGACGGTAAACTTTACTCCCTGTACCCCGGAAGTTATTAAATGTTATTCAACCGCCGACTGCGGTGAACACCTTCCAACTGCCCCTGCATTCTGTAGCGGAAGCTCTGTATATCAAAATTATAGAACCTGGACCTGTAACAATCCGGGTACGGCCAGCTCAAGCTGTTCCAGCGTAACAGTTGATGAATTTAGGTTTGCTTGCACTTCAAATCAGACTTGTTCTGGCGGTACTTGCGTAGCTTCTCCTCCCAAATGCACCACGGATTCCGACTGCGGAACGGACAGTTTCGTTGGCAACATCAGCTGCCAGAGTAACAACGTGTACCAAAACTACAAAGAATATACTTGTGAAAATCCCGGAACCGCCCAAGCTAACTGTACCGACGACACCACCCTGAAAGTAAAACAACTTTGCGCCGCCGCCCAGGCTTGCAACACCGGAGGTTGCTACCCGGAGGTGTGGTAGATTTTGTAGTATGATTATCAATAACAGCATTAACTCAAAACAATATTTCTCACGAAATTTCATTTTGAAAGTGGTTATAATAACTGCTCTGATTTTCCTGGGCTCCATGGGATTAGCATTATATTCTCACAACAGTCAAATTAGTGCTTCGCCATCGGTATGCCGTGTAGAAAATAAGCAGGCGGTATTGGTAAATGATTGCACTAACCCGATTGCCGGAGGGCTTTGCGCCGAGTCATTTTATAAAGATATTACATTTGACCAGCCATATGCTATTGCACCGCATGTTATTGTGACGCCTAATCATATTAGCGAGAGTAGTTGCGCGGGAAGTACTACCGATAAAGTGGTTTGTTATCCAAGCAATATTACCGCGACAGGTTTTCGTCTTTATTGCAGTGGGTCGCCGACCAATGATGATTGTGGTGCGGGAACCAATGGTTATAGTACCCCGGCTACCGCTAATTGGATGGCGACAGACGCAAGTTTGTCTTGCGGAGCATTGAGCGAACACGGAATTACACCCACTGAATGCACTAATAATGAAGACGGGTTGTGCGCCATGGGTAGTTTTACCAAACAAATAACGTTTCCAATTCCATACCTTTCAACACCGAATGTGATTGTTACAGCCGAAAACGTATCAAACCAAGGTGCATGCGTTGGCGGTGTGACCGATCAGATACTTTGTTTTCCTAGCAGTATCAGAACCACCGGTTTTACCTTGAATTGTTCCGGTTCTCCATTGGCTTCTTGCAAAACTTCTGAGGGGTTTAAATCTCTTGCCACTGCCGGCTGGCTGGCCATGGAAAGCACCAATCAGTGCAAGGTACAAAGCCAGCATGCATTAGAAACTGCCGAATGTCCTGGAGAAATTTTAAATGAGACCTGTGCTTTGGGATTTCGAAAGGCCGTTGTTTTTCCGGAGCCATTTAGCGCTGCCCCTAAGGTGATCGTCAGCCCGGAATTGATCAGCGACTCTTCCGGTGTCTCCAAGTGCGCCCAGGGAGCCAGCGATGCCTACAAATGTGAAGCCATTGATGTAACGGCTACCGGGTTTACAGCAATATGCTGGGGTTCTCCCAAAGCAGATGAGTGTGGTGCGGCCCAAGAAGAAAGTACCACGAGCGCAAAGTTCAGCTATATGGCCGTTGACTCGGGTTGCTCTCTTTCAAGCACCATTTTCTCTTGCGCCAGGGATTTGGATTGCGCGGGCGCCCAAGCTTGCAGTGCCGGAGGGTGTTATCCGGAGGTTTGGTAACATTTTATAAAAAATTAAATAAAAATAAATAAAAATAAAAAATATGAAAAATATTGCCAAGATAAGTGTGGTAGCGCTAAGTACAAGCCTTTTTCTAGGACTTGCGGTTTTCGGCGTAGTAAGCATAAAAGTTGAAACCAGGCCCCAAACTGCCAGCGCCTTAATCACCTCGGGCACCACCACTTGCACCCAAGTAACATCCCCGTTAAGGAATATGCCCGGATTAAATTCCATCACTATCACAGAAAAAACCGGTATCAATAATACCCCTACCTATAATCCCACCAGTTCGTCGCTGAATCTGGGAGCCAGCGATTTAAACACCACCGCTTCCGAGCACTACGATTTTTACTACAGCGATGCGGACGGTACTGCGAATATCAATGGAGCTTATATTTCCTCTAAAATGCACCGGGATCTTTCCATGGATAACGCCCAATCCGGAAACAATATTGATTCCATGAAATTGAGTTTCGCTAATGGCAGCTCATTTTACGCGGACTTGGTAGCTTCCTATCAGCTGGGAAACAGCGTTTCATCTGTAAGCAATGCCGCTCTTCCAGAGGCTCTTGGTTCGCCCGACGGTGTGGTGTCAACTACCGGTGACCAGGATTCCAGAATCACTTTGGGTTTTTGTGCGGCTTTTCCGGTGGTGATTGAATGTACCACGGATTCCGACTGCGGAACGGACAGTTTCATTGACAACATCAGCTGTCAAAGTAACAACGTGTACCAAAATTACAAAGAATATACTTGTGAAAATCCCGGAACCGCCCAAGCTAACTGTACCGACGACACTACCCTGAAAGTAAAACAACTTTGCGCCGCCGCCCAGGCTTGCAACACCGGAGGTTGCTACCCGGAGGTGTGGTAAGGAACTATTGACAGATAAGTAATAATACTATATAATTAGGAATTAACAAAAATAAATAAATATATGAAAACAACCACTAAGGTAGGCGTCATAGCGCTATGCACAAGCCTTTTTCTGGGACTTGCGGTTTTTGGTGTAAATATAACATTTGTAACCAAACCTCAGGCCGTTTCTGCCATCACTTCCGGCACAACTGCTTGTAGCCAGTCAACCTCTCCGTTAAAAAGTTTAGCGGGCTTAAATTCCATCACCATCACAGAAAAAACCGGTATCAATAATACTCCTACCTACAATCCCACCAGCTCATCTTTGAATTTCGGAACCAGCGATTTAAACACCACCGCTTCCGAACACTATGATTTCTATTACAGCGATGCGGACGGTACTGCCAACCCCAATGGAGCTTATATTTCCTCTAAAATGCACCGGGATGTTTCTATGGCCAATGCGCAATCCGGAAACAATATTGATTCTTTAAAGCTTACCTTTAATACGGGTAATCCGGTATATGCAGACTTAATTGCTTCCTACCAACTAGGAGCCAGCGTTTCATCTGTAAGCAGCGCTGCCCTTCCACAAGGCCTTGGTTCTCCTGACGGAGTGGTGACTACCGCCGGCGACCAAGATTCAAGGGTTACCTTTGGTTTTTGCGCGGCTTTTAATACTACCACTTACCAATGTTCCGATGGCCTGGATAATGACAATGACCAAGCCACTGATTATCCAAATGATTTCAGCTGTTCGTCTACAACCGACAATGACGAAACCAATCCTATGGCAGCTTGCCAAGACGGCACCGACAACGACGGCGATAGCTTGACCGACTATCCCCAGGATCCAGGATGTACTTCAAAACAGGATAATAGTGAAACAAATGGTACTATCGCATGTTCTTCTAACTCGCAGTGCCCGGCATCAGTATTAACCGGTTCTGCTACATGTAGCGGAAATAGTGTTTACCAAAATCGCAGGAGTTATGTTTGCGATAATCCCGGAACTACCAATTCGGCTTGCCGGGCGGTAGATAACAATGAATTCCAAAATAACTGTGCCTCAAACCAGACTTGCTCCGGCGCGGGAGTTTGTACCACCACCAGTAATTTAACCGTATCCTGCTATACTAATCCAAATCCCGTGCAAACAAACCAATCCATGACATTTATTTCCAATGCTTCGGGCGGAACGGGAAATTACGTTTACTCATGGGCGGGCGCTTGCGTTGGTTCTTCCCAGAATTGCTCTAATTCATTTGGAAGCTCAAGTACCTATACAGCCTCATTAAATGTTGTTTCCGGCAGCCAATCGGCAAGTGCCAATTGCTCGGTTATCGTAAACCAGCAAACCACTTCGGCCAACATGACCGCCACCGTACAGGTTCGTAATCTTTCGGCCGGAAATTTGAATTGGTCAAATTCTGTAGCCGCAGCACCTTCTGATATTTTGCAATTTAACGTCGTGGTGCGCTCTAATGGAAACAGTGTTGCCAATAATGTTACCGTAAGGGACATGTTGCCAGCCAACCTTTACTACAATAATTTCTTGACCATTGACGGAGTTTCAAATTCCGGCAGTATAACCGGGGGCGTAAACATTGGCAACTTGTCTTATAACCAGGCAAAAACCCTTGTTTACCAAGTACAGGTTGCTCCAAGCCCGAATTTCGCTTTCGGAGCCACTACCCTGGTCAATGCCGTAACTGCTACCAGCACTGATTCGTATAATAATACTGCCACCGGAAATGCTTCGGTAGTGGTAACCAAGTCTTCAGTGGCCGGAGCTACCGATGTTTCTACCGGATTAACTGATAATATCTTTATTGATTCATTCTTTATTCCGTTAATGCTGGCCTTGTTGGGAGTTTGGGCTTGGAAATCAGGTTTGCTTAATTCATTCGGATTTGCCGGATGGGTTTCCGCCAAAAAAGCCAACTTCCGCGATATGGCTATTAGCAGGGAATTGGATAATAAAATTTCCCAGATAAAAAACCGGGAAAATCAGTAATTATTGATTCACCGCAACCAAAACGGCCCTCCTGGGCCGTTTTGGTTGCAAAATTTTTTGTTTCTAGTAGCATTAAACCAGAACAGTTTTGAGCCAAAGCCGAGATGTTTCTCTTTTATTTGATGTAATTGCACAACAGCATCATATAAAGATGAGGAACTCTCGGCTTTTTTCTTACAACATTGACATTGCCTTATAAATAATATAACAAGAGAATAAGGACAGACTCGTCGCGTTCCTATCGGGGGGATAGATAGAGGCACTTTGTAAGGTTGCCACAAAGGGGCAATCACATGGAAAAGACTCTCTTTGAGAGAAGGAATCTGGCGGCGCTTGAAGCTGCGAGGTGTTCCACCTCTTTCAATGGAAGAGAAGCGGAAGAAAAGCTTGATGCAATGGTCGCCATCCTTAGGAGCGAATCTCCAGAGGACAGGCTCTTGCAGTTCAGGCAGGAAGCGGAAGCAGCTGGGAAGGATCCGCGCAAATGCGCGTGATGGATACGCAAACGGCCGGAAGACTTCTTCCGGCTATTTTCTTCCTTCAAATGCGCTCTCCAGCGTCTCCTCATCGGCATATTCCAGTTCGCCTCCCACGGGCAAGCCCTGCGCTAAATGAGTAATTTTAAACCCTAAACCCTGAACCCTAGCCCCTAGACCCTCTTTCAGTGCGCGTTCAACTAAGACCGAAGTTGATTTTCCTTCCGGCGTTGGGTTTAGGGCAACAATTATTTCCGTAAAACTACCGCCTTTAACGCGGTTTTTTAATGCTTCAATGCGTAAATGCGACCCATCACTTTTGCGCAAGGTTAATGTACCGCCCAAAATAAAATAGAGGCCGGTATATTTTTTAGTATTTTCAATAGACAATAAATCACTTTCTTTTTCAACAATGCAAAGGATGTTTTTAGAGCGAGCGGGGGACTGGCAGATCCCGCACAAAGGGCCATTGTTCTCAAAGGGATTAAAACAAAATTCACACAATTTTACCGCATTTTTTAATTCTTGCAATGCCGCAATCAGTCCGTCAATGTTTTCTTTGGGCTGATTAATTAAGTAGTACACAAACCGGCCGGCGGTACGCTTGCCAATGCCGGGGAATTTACCAAATAACTCTGCTAACTTTTTAATACTATCCATAACGCATCTATTTTATCAAACTTGACACAATGCCTCAACTATTGACATATGTTCATGATGGGTGTATAATTAATATAAGTAAGCGAACCTTGAAAACGCCCAATTTCGGGCAACGGTTTGGCAAAGACCGTAATAATTCACCATTTTCAATGAAAGGATTTTTGCCATGACGAGGAAGGTTTTTTTCATTCTGTTGGTAGCGGGGAGTTTCCTTGGGAGTTACGGGATAACCCAGTGGTGGTGGGGACAGGCCGACAAGACGTCGGCCGTCAAGCAAGACGACAAGGTGCAGGAAGTCAAAAAGCCTTCGCCCCAAAAGACAACGTTTTGTGATCCAGTCCAAGGGCTTACCGGGAAAATCAAGGCCAAGGAGTTGGCCCAGGTTGTCCCGGGAAGGTTCGAGATCAACCTTACGGAGTTCTACTTCACGGATGAAGAGCTGAACAGGATGGCGGAAGTTGATTTCCGTCACCGGGGGAAATTCGAAAACTTCTCCCACGAAACGAAAACGTCCGCCGGCACCTTCTGCTATACTTCGTGCTTTGGCAGGTATTCTATTAATGCTTCGGCCAAGCACGACATTGTCACCGACCGTTTTGATGCGCTCAAGTTGCCCAATGGTAAATGGGCGAAGCTCAAACTCGGCAGCTGGTTGTCGGAGGTTGTGGAAAAGGATGGCCATGTTTTCCTTATCTGCCAAAATCATATCTTCAAGTACGTAAAAGAGTGCAAACTTGAATGTGTGATGGCTGGGCCGGCAGACAATTGGTCTATCTATCGGGCTTGGGAAAGTCGTGATTATCTCTGGGTTCAAAAGCCCAGTTCTTGCGACTTTGGCGGGTTGCTCCTTTACAGTGATGGGAGATGGGTCTTCCATCAGTACAAGGGCAAGTACGGTAATCGCCTAGAGAAAGTTGAGGCGAAGGACGGGATCCTGAAACTCTACTTGCTCGATGGTTGGGATAAGCATAGCAAGCACATCTTACTCCCATGTATCGAATTTGATCCTAAGAAAGGGATTTTCTCGGATCTGTAAAAGAGCGCCAATTGCTTAAGTTGGAAATTTTGAAAGGGCCTCGTGTGAATTTTGCACGAGGCCTGTTTTTATACAAAAAATCCGACTAAAGCGGATTGTAAAATTTAAAAATTAAGAAATTATTTGAAAATTGGAAATTGATAATTGAAAATTCCGCCGAGCGTAGCGAGTGCGGCTTATTCACCCTGCACTTCCGTGACATAGTCTCCCTGTTCTAGGTTCCTAAAACTTACACGGGCTTCGTCAAAGTACAGTTTCACACCGCCTTGGGCGCCGTTTCGGTGCTTGGCCACAATAATTTCCGCAATATTCTTTTCCAATGAGTTTTCATTATATTTGTCTTCGCGGTAAATAAACATCACCACATCCGCATCTTGCTCAATGGCGCCGGATTCGCGCAAGTCAGAAAGCATGGGGCGGTGCGGGGTGCGCTGTTCAACCGCGCGACTTAACTGTGACAAAACCAACACCGGCACATTTAATTCTTTAGCCAATTGCTTTAATGCCCGCGAGTTTTCTGTCACTTGTTGGATGGGAGTGGCAAATTTATTGGTGCTGTCCATCAGTTGCAAATAGTCAACCACCAACAGGCCCAAGCCCGCGTCTGCCTGCAAACGGCGAGCCATGGCCCGCATTTGCATGATATTAGTGGTTCCGGCATCGTCAATGTAAAGGGGGGCCTCTGACAGGCTTCCCATGGCCACCTGGAGCCTTGAAAAGTCATTATCGCCCGGCCCGTCGTTTAATTTTCCGGTCCGCAGCCGCCAGGAATCCACATTAGCCTGGCTGGCCAAAAGCCGTTCTGCCAGCTGGTCCTTTCCCATTTCAAGACTGAAAATGCCCACCGGCAAGTTTTCGTGCACCGCCACGTGTTTGGCAATATCCAGTGCCAGGGAAGTTTTTCCCATGGAAGGCCTGGCGGCCAAAATAACCAAATCTCCCCGCTGCAAGCCCGAAAGCATAGTGTCTAATTGCTTAAAACCGGTGGGAACGCCGCGGTACATGCCCTGGTGCTTGGAAAGCTGGTCAATGCGTTCAAAGGTTTCACCCAAAATATCCCTGATAGGAATAAAGGTCTGTCTTAGCGATTGCTGGCCAATGCCAAACACCTTTTTTTCGGCGCGGTCCAGCAGGGTGTCCACGTCTTGCGATTCGTCAAAAGCGTCAAGGCCGATTTGTTCGGAAGCCTGGATTAAATCCCGCAGCACTTTTTTTTCCCGCACAATTTTGGCGTAATTGCCCACGTGGGTGGCGGTGGGGACCGTGTTGATCAGGGAAGTTAAATAATCAGACCCGCCAATCCGGTCCAGTTTTTCTTTTTCACGCAAACGGGTGGAAACGGACATAATGTCTATCGGCTCGCTTTTGGCGTAAATATCCATCATGGCCGAATAAATTTCCCGGTGGATATCCTTGTAAAAATCATCAGCGGTCACAAAATCAGACACCCGAATAATAGCGTTTTTATCCAGCATGAGGCATCCCAGCAAGCACTGTTCGGCTTCATTATTTTGCGGCGGTTTTTTATTCATTTTTTCCATTTGGAAAAAATCGCAGATTTACGCAGAAGCCGATTGCAAGCAATCGGACGCGGAATCACGCGGAAATAGTTTTTATATTTTTTTCAATATTGGGCCATCACCGGTATCTTGCACCGTGTAGCCGTATTTTTCAATTTCCTGGCGGGTTTCGTCAGATTTTTGCCACTCTTTGGTTTTCCTAAAACCTTCCCGCAACTTCACTAACTTTTTCACTTCAGCCGGAATATTGGACTTGGCAAGTTTCTTAAAATCAATAATGCCAAAAACTTTGTCTATTTCTTTGAAAAATTCAACTATCTTGACAGCATCTTTTTTGGCCAGCCCATTGGCATCCAGTAACGGGTTTATCGCTTTCATAAATTCAAATACCGCCGCAAAGGCTTCCGGCGTATTGAAATTATCCGCCAACGCCCCATAAAAATCACTTTTTACTTTTTTCAACAGTTTTGAAATTTGGATTTGTTTAGAGTTTAGAGTTTTGAATTTAGTGTTTCTGAGTTTGCGAAGCATTTCTTCCATCTTCTCCAATCCCCCCGCCACGCCCATCATGGTTGATTCAGAGTAATCAATGGGGCTTGACCACAAGTTTTTGGCAATCCAAAAGCGCAATTGCTGGCAGGTGTAACGTTTCAAAAAGTCATCAATGAACACAAAATTATTTAACGATTTAGACATTTTTTGTCCATTGATGGTTAAAAATCCGGTGTGCATCCAGTGGCTTGCCATGGGGGTCAGCCCGGAAATGGCTTCCATTTGGGTGATTTCCGCTTCGTGGTGGGGGAACATCAAATCGCGCCCACCGCCATGAATGTCGTATTGCGGTCCGAAAAAGGTTTCAGTAATAGCCGTGTCTTCAATATGCCAACCGGGGCGACCGGCGCCAAACGGGCTGGGCCACGAAGGTTCATATTCAGCGGCAAATTTCCAAACGCAAAAATCGCCGCGGTTTTTCTTGTTTTTACTGTAATCAATGCGGGAAACCGAATCTTCCGCCGCCAGCGCGGTCCGACCGGATAATTTCCCGTAGCCTTTGAATTTTGAAATGTCAAAATACAAGCCGTCTTCAAGGCCGTAGACAAACCCTTTTTCCTGCAAAATGGTAACCTGCTGGATGATTTCTTTTATGTAATCGGTGGCTTTGGCGTATTTTTTCACGGAATCCACCTGCAAGGCTTTCATGTTTTTGAAGTATTCTTTGGTGAAAGCTTCGGCCAAATCTTTGGGCGAAACACCTTTTTCTTTGGCTCGAGCGATGATTTTGTCATCAATATCGGTGATATTTTGCAAATAAAAAACGTCGTACCCGACGGCTTTTAAATACTTGGCGAAGCAATCAAAAATAATGATGGTTTTGGCGTTTCCCAGGTGGATAAAATCGTACACCGTGGGCCCGCACACAAAAAGGTTGATGCGCTTGCCGTTAATCGGCTTTAATAATTCTTTTTTGCCCGAAAGGGTATTGTAAATTTTTATGGGAGCCGGTTTCATAGTATACCGTTATGGTTATAAGCTTAAATATAATGCTTATTGCCATAAATATCAATGACAGCCAAAGCAGTCCGATAAAAAACAGGTTGGGTTCGCGCGGCCACAAGAGTAATATGCCAATGAATACCACCGATTGCAGAACCATTTTGGTTTTTCCGAAAATATTGGGCCCGAACGAAATATTTTTTCCCATACTAAAAACGGAAATCAAAGCGTTGACGATTTCCAAAACAATAATGAAGAAAAAGAGCGGCCGGTTATAAGAAACCAGGCTGTAAAAAAAGATGGGGATAAGCAGGGCGCGGTCGGCGATGGGGTCAAAAATTTGTCCGAAAACAGTTTCTTTATGAAAACCCCGCGCCACCACGCCGTCCAGCAAATCTGTCAGGGCGCCGGTGAAAAACAGAGGCAGAATTAACAAGGCACTATCATGTTTAAAATTGAACAGCAAAAACCCAAGCAGCATGCCAATGAACATCCTTGCCACGGTCAAGTGGTTAGGAGTAATGTGCCTCGGCCACCGGGTTTTTATGAAATCAAACACCAGGCGATCTTTTTGCTTGTTGGCGGATTCCAACAATATTTCTAAATCATCAACGGATTTTCCCAATGTTAAAACAGCATGATCCAGCCCTTTGCGCGCCTTAATCGTTATGGCAAGTGGCATTGCCAGGAAAGGCAGCGTTGTAAAATATTTTTTAATCGGATAAAATACATCTATCATGAAGGTTGTAGATATTATTTTCGCGCTTATCGCCGGTCGGATTATCGGTTTTTTAGTGGGAGACTTTCTGCATGAGTGGGGGATTGAAACCAACGCCTACGGGACGCTGGCCATTTGGGTGGCCCTGCCGTTTTTCGCCCTTTTGTGCCTTTATTTGGCGCATATTATTGGCAGGAAATTCCTCTTTGTTTTTCAGGCGGCCAAGCATTTGCTGGTGGGCGCGGTGGCAACTATCTTTGATCTGAAACTTTTTGAATTTTTGATTTGGATTTTCTCTTTGGTTATATCATTAAATCCGTTAATCGCAAAAGGGATATCATTTTTAGCCGCAACTAGTTTAAAATATTGGGGTAACAAGTACTGGACATTCGAGCGCCACGAAAAAGAAAATTGGCATAAAGAGGCGCTAAACTTCTTTTTAATTAATCTGGTCGGTGTACTTATAGACGTCGGTACCTTCCATTTTTGTACAAACGTGCTGGGTCCGCAATTTGGCACCACCCCAGGCGTTTGGCTAAAATTATCCGTTATTATCGCCGCTGCCATCGCCGCCATCTGGAACTTTTTTGGAGATAAATTAGTAGTATTTAAAAAATGACAAACAACTTAGTTTTATACCGCAAGTATCGCCCGCAAGATTTTTCAGAAATCATCGGGCAGGAACATATTGTAACCACCCTAAAAAATTCCATTAAAAACGGGGCAATTGCCCACGCCTATTTGTTCACCGGGCCGCGCGGTTCAGGTAAAACCACCATTGCCCGGATTTTCGCCAAAGCCATCAATTGCCAGAAACCTTCAGTCGACGGGCCGTGCAACAAATGTGATTCGTGTTTGGAAATCATGGCTTCAAATTCCATGGATTTGATAGAAATTGACGCCGCCAGCCACACTGGGGTTGATGAAATCCGTGAATTAATTGAGGGCATAAAATTCAGCCCGGTAAAATCAAAGTATAAAATTTTCATCATTGACGAATGCCACCAGCTTTCCAAATCTGCCGCCAACGCCTTGTTAAAAACATTAGAAGAACCGCCCGCCCATGCTATTTTTATGCTGGCAACCACTGAAGCCCATAAAATGATTGCCACCATTATTTCCCGCTGCCAACGGTTTGATTTCAAGCGCCTGCATACCAGCCAAATCATTGAAAAGTTAGAATATATTTTAAAAAAGGAAGCGGTTAAATGGGAAGAAGCGGCCTTGAATATTATTGCCCTCAACGCCCGTGGTTCGTTTCGGGACGCCGAATCGCTTTTAGACAAATGCATCAGTTTTTCGGGCGGCATGTTAAGAGCCCAAGACATTAAAGAACTTTTGGGAATAGTTGAAGTGGGGCAGATTTCAAAATTTGTAGATTCTATTACTTTGAAAAATACTAAAGACGCTATTTTATATATTAATCAAATGGCTGATGAGGGCGTTGATTTACAGGAATTTACCAAAACCCTGGTGTTTTATTTGCGCCAAGCCCTGATGCTCAAAATCAACCCGGAGTTTTTGGCTAAAGATAGCGGGGGATTAGCAGCCCAGGAAGTAGAAAAAATGAAAGAGCAAATTGCCGGCCTTGGCGAAAAAGACCTGCAAACCATGCTGGAAAAGTTCATTGAAGCCGAACAAAAAATGAAATATGCCAGTATTTTACAGTTACCACTGGAACTAGCAGTTGTTGACATCACGCATAAAGAATAATGTTATCCACTTGTAACATTAGAACCAGGTTAGTATAATAATCATATACATAATCTAGGTTCAAATGATAGCAAAACAAAAAGAACGCCAAAAAGCTATAGAATTACGGGAAAAGGGCCAATCATATCGGGAAATTTTGGAACAAATTCCGGTATCAAAGGCGTCCTTGTCTTTGTGGTTAAAAAATGTTAAACTTTTACCAGGTCATGTCTACCGAATAACTGAAAAAAGACTGGCTGCTGCTCGAAGTGGCGCATTGAAAAAGAAAGAAACAAGAATTGCGCTTACCAAAGAAATAAAAGACAGGGCGAGAGCTGAAATTGGAAAATTGTCAAAAAGGGAGTTATGGCTAATCGGAATAGCCCTTTATTGGGCTGAAGGAAGTAAGGAAAAAGAATACAGACCGGGCTCTCGTATGATTTTTTCAAATTCAGATCCCTATATGATAAAACTTTTTTTGAAATGGCTTATAGAAATTGTTAAAATATCAGAAGAAAGAGTTTATTTTTCAATATATATACACGAAAGTCATAAAAATAAGCTGCAAAGAGCAATAGGTCATTGGTCAGGTTGTACGGGCTTTTCAAAAGAAAAATTTAGCAAAATTTATTTTAAGAAAAATAAAATAAATACCAAGAGAAATAATATTGGTGAAAATTACTTCGGATTATTAAGAGTTTCAGTAATCGAAAGTTCAAGTTTAATAAGAAGAATTCAAGGCTGGACAGAGGGTATTTACGAAAGTACATAAACATTCCGGGGTCGTCTAATGGTAGGACATCACTCTTTGGAAGTGATTATTTTGGTTCGAATCCAAGCCCCGGAACAAACTTTATTGTGCGACCCCGCTTAGCAGGGTCTAAGCCAGCTAGGCTGTCCGACAAAAAGCCTTAAATATGGGCTTTTTTTCGTTGGATAGATAAGGTAAGTTGACTAAACTAAAAATACGTGTTGCTATTGACACGATTCCCTGAAAATGCTATACATAGAAGCATAGGGTGAAATGTGTGATTTCCCCTATAAAACTTTGAATTACGAAATGCAATTCTGACCCGCAAATTTAGACAATCCAAACACGCCTTGGATTAGCCAAATTTGTGGATCATATTGCAAATGGTAGATGTTTGATAAAAACTTAAACAACTTTGTTAAACTTTTTTAAGCGAATTGATAAGCAAGTAGTGAGTAGATATAGTTAGCAAAATATCCGTTCACTGATTTTGGCAAACTGGTAATGAGGCCGTAAAAAGCTTTTAAATTTCTGAAATTAATTTCAATGAGCATGCGAGTGTTGTACAAGTGGAATTGAAAGTCAGTGATGATCTTTTTCATGTTCTTTCGTGGTTTGGCAAAAAGAAATCCTTTTCCTAAATCATGCACTTCTTTTGCAAGCTTGTCTGAAATATATGCCCCGTCAGCCACGAAAATTCCAGAAATATCTTTGTTGAGCTCCATAAACATCTTAGAATCGGACGTGTTGCCAGGACTGAATTTCACACTCAATAATTTCCTGTCCAGCGAGGTGGTAATATGCATTTTTAAGCCAAAAAACCATCCTTTTCCGTTTTTTCCCCAGCTCGAGAATCTTTTCATGGTCTTGTGGCGATTGGCATTTTTATTCAAGCAAACAGGAAGTTCTGTGGAGTCGGTGTGCTTTATGATGTGACTATTTCTGTTGTTGATTTTCATCATCATGGCTAGAATTAAGAGAGCTTGCCGCGCGAAGCGATTCATATTCACCACCAGTGTTTTGTAAGAGCATTTTGGTTCAAAAATATTGAAGATGGATTTCTTGGTCGGTATTCCGTTGAATTGTTTAAAGACCGAAAGTGAAATAATTTTGATGATTGATAGTGCTAATTTTCGACCCTTTGTTTTTTCTTGTTTATCGAGTTTAAGTTGTTGATACAAACGATTTACCACCTGCTCCAATTTTTTGTATAATGTAATTGAAGTCATGTTAGGGTGGCAGTTTATTAAAAGATTGCCACCCGACTTCATTGTATCACTTTCAGACAATTTGGAGCATTTCGTAATTCACAGTATAAAAAGCATACAAAACACCTGAAACGAAAGGAACGTGCAATGGTTGATTTCTCTACCGTTCGTAGTCTGCTTGATGAACGCAAAGTTACGAGAGCAGTCTATGAGGACATGCTTGACCAAGCCGAGCACGGCCTCAAAGAAGGTTTTCCGGCTGACCACGCGATTCGATCGGTCTGGATGTTGCGATCAATCGCAACCGGAATCCGGATAACAACTATCCACTTCCGGGAAAACCTCTTCGTCCACATCGCCGAAGAGCTTGAGCGACTATCGCAAGCCGCATACGACGAAATCTACATGCCCAAGTTCTCAGAAGAAAACGGACTACGGGCGAGCTAAGTAAAAGCCCGTATGAATGGATTGTCACTGGAAGATCGTAAAGGTTAAGGGAGAATACCATAAATTTCTCCCGTCCAATAAAGTTTATCGGTTTTGATTGGCATGTGCCAATGCTGATGAATTTTTAGGGCGAAAAAAGGAGTCAATTATGACTACGCTCGAGCGCGGAACGGTTACCAAGTTCTTTAACACCAAGGAACGGATGTACGGCTTCGTCAGGTTGCCGTCCAGGGAGGAAGTTTTCTTCCATTTCAACGACGGGGCGGCGGTGGGAGTTGGCTTAGAGGAGCCAAGGTTTATGATGGTCAAGCCTGCTCGCAGACCCGTCAAAGGCGACGTCTTACTTTTTGAGCGATCGAAAAACGCCAAAGGATTCAAGGCTATGCCCTGGTGTTTCGCTGCCGACTGGGCACACGCACAAAAAGAAATTGCCGGTCGTGCCACATATCGCCTCATGAAGCAAACCGGCGAGTTCCGCATCACGCGCGATCCGCAGGTACTTTGGGAGGGTACGGATCCGCAGGCAACGCTGGAGAAGTTTGGCCCGATTAAGCCAAAACTCACCTACAAGGGCGGCATCAGTGGCTGGCAGAAGTACTGGTTCGAGCAAAAGACGTCCGAAGGATGGCAACGGGTGGATGACGATTATGATCCGCAAGGAATCTCGCTGAACCTGGGACGCGTCACCAAGCCCGAAATGCCTTTGCAAGTGGCGATAAACAAGTTGACCACGGCCACAAAGAACAGCTTGGTTGACGATGACTTCGGAGTTGCCGAGCTGTATTGGACCAAGAACGAACGCAAAGTGGCTCAAGCGTACGTTCGCCACTACGGCGCCACGATCACCATGACGGAGACCGACGAATTTGAGACTACCCGGTTCCGTGATGCTGAAGGCGACGAACTGGCCAAACTTGGTCGGCCTGGCAAAGTTGAGCACAACGATGCCGGCGATCCGTGCGAAGTTGATGGCATTTATCATAGTGCCGACTACTAACAACCAAGCCCTGGTGAAACACTGTTTCACCGGGGCGTATTTTTTTAAGCATTTCAAAAATGCTTTTTTTCTTTACTTTAAAAACCTCCTCATCCCGTACGTGTAAATAATGGCCAGGGTGGCGGTGATGCCGTAAAATATCCACACAAAACGCAGGGGATTGGTTTGCAAATCGCTTCCCAGGGCCAGGGAATGCAAAAAGGTCAGCAAAAAGCCGATGTTGCTGATGATTAAAACGGCGTTCCAGTTGCGCGCGAAAAAACCAGATTTTTTAAATGGCTTGAATATGTCGTAACTGATAAGTAACAGCCAGACGACAACGCCAAGGTAAATATAGGTTATGTCGTAGATGGCATATAAATCCCAAATTCTAAAACCCAAACTAATAAGTAAAAGCAACGGGTGGGCGATAAGGCAGATTAAAATGAGCGTGGCGGTGCGCTGGACAAAGGCGTCAAAGTCAAAATTGGCGCGCAGCCACGGTTCAAAAGCGCCGCTTATAGCATGAAGCCAAAGCAAGCTGGCGGCAGCTAAACCGAATAACGGGAAAAGGTTTTGGGGCAGTGTGGCGTCAAGCGCCCAAATTAAACTGCTGGCGCGCACCCAAAGCGGATAAGCCACCGCCAAGCAAGCGCCCGCTACAATGATATAGTTGGTGATTTTGTTCGTCATAACATGTACATCATACCATACTACTGACTGTGTCCGCCAACCATTGACGGCACTCTGTAATATGATAGTATCAATCCGTAAAGCTGTGAATTACGAAACCCCTCGGCGGTATTTTTCCCAAATTTGGAGATAGAAGTTTGATAGAATTTTTAGGCTTAGCCAAAGGCTCCGCCTAAAAATTATAGCGAACTTACAGCCCAAATTTTGGGAAAAGACCCCGAAACTCTTTTAAAATGGGGGTTTCGTAATTCACAGCGTAAAGGATGTGCAAGGTTTTACCATTAATAACACCTGCCAAACCATAATAGTGCAGGCGCAAGACAATGAATACAAAAAAGATAATACTTGGCGTTGTACTTTTTGCATCTTTGGGGTTGCTTGCTTTCGCGGCGGCTCCATCAATTAACGCGGCAAGAATCGCAAATTTCGGGTTTTCATTTGCTGCTCGCCTTCCGCAACTAAGGCAAATTACCAGCGCGCCGGCGCAGGTAAAACCGCCGCAACCAAAAGTTAATCCGGGCATCAAGCCGAATTTTAATTATTGCACCCAAGAAGTAAAAAAATGCGCCGATGGTTCTTATGTGGGAAGAGTAATCCCAACCTGCGAGTTTAGACCATGTCCCAGTTTGACCGTGAGCAATCCACCTCCCGCTCCGGCTCCAACTCCTGCTCCTACTGTTACCAATACGGTAAGCGCCCCGGTTATTTCCGGTTTAAACCCTAGCGCCGGCCCGAAAGGCGCCACGGTGACCGTGTATGGCAGTGGCTTTACTGCTACAGGGAACAGAATTAAATTCGGTAATTTGGGGGTAGAAAATAATTCTAAATACAGTATTAATTCCGATGACGGAACTACTCTGACATTCACAGTTCCCTATAGTAACTATCTTGCGTGCTGGAATTCTACGCCCGTCGCGTGCATGGCTCCCGCAACAACTACCAAGCCAGGCCAATATCAAGTTTCAGTTATCAATGCTAATGGCCAAAGTAACGCCACGACATTCATCGTAACCGCCAATCAAAATAATAATCCCATGCCCACTCCAACACCAACGCCTATTCCCACTCCAACACCAGAACCTGCTCCAACTCCAATTCCGGCTCCAACTCCAATTCCCCAACCCATTCAAGGCAACTGTCCTCCTGGCACCGTACAGGTCGGCCAAACAAGTGGTATCCCATCAAGCCCCATTTGCGAATTGAAACCAAGCGGATATCAGGGTGAATATAAAGTAACTTTGACAGAAGGCCAAAAAGACGGCCCGCTATTGGTGCAAAAAATTTATCCTGATTATATCACCGGGCTTAACTATCAGGCGTATCCGGTGGCAGTTACTAGTCGGCCCATTACTTTATATATTGGAGAAACTGCAAGTAATGGATGTACGGTAACATTAACGCTTATTTCTATTGATATCCAACTGAAAACCGCCACCTTTATTAAAAAAACTGATGACACAAGGCCTTGTCCGATATGTCTGGCTGAAAACACATTGATTGATACGCCCAATGGCGCGATTCCTGTACAAGAGTTAAAAATAGGAATGGTAGTGTGGACGGTTGATGAATTTGGCAAGAAAATTTCAAGCACTATTATAAAAACTTCAAAAACCCCCGTGCCTTCAACTCATCAAATGGTTCACATCATTTTAGATGATGGGCGCGAAGTTTTTGCTTCACCCGGACACCCAATTGGTGATGGCAGAATATTTAACGATCTTTTAGTCGGCGAAGTGCTGAATGGAAGTAAAATAATAATCGCTGAAAAAATATCCTACGACAAAGGTTATACCTACGATATTTTACCTGCCGGCGCCACGGGAATGTATTGGGCCAATGGAATTTTGATAGGAAGTACGCTTAAGGCTAAATAATACACAATGAACTTAAAAATTTTTATCTCTCTCATAACCGTTGCCATATTGGTGTTTGCGGCTTCGCTGGCGTTTATTGAAATTGAAAATAATGGTACAAAAATGACCACGGTTCCGGCGGACTCCGCGGTTGAAACAGCCCAGCCTACGTGTTTTGTGGGCGGTTGCAGCAATGAAATTTGTTCGGCAGAGCAAGGCGTAGTTTCAACCTGCATTTATAAAGAAGAATACGCCTGCTATCAAGCTGCCGCGTGCGAGCGCCAGTCAGACGGCCAATGCGGCTGGACGCAAACGGTGGAATTAACATCGTGTTTAATGGGCAAATAACTAATCTTTAAATTACGAAATGCTTTCAGGAGATTTTCTCCAAATTTCCCAAACGAAAATGTGATAGAATTCCAAAACGTAGCTTGCTACGTTTTGGACTTATTGCGCATTTTCCGTTGAAATTTGGAGAAAAGACCTGAAAAGAACACATTAAACGTGCATTTCCTAATTCAAAGATCTAATAGGTTTACTGTGAAGCCAATAGTAATTATCATAGTTGCATTCATTATAATAGCCATATTAATTGGCGCGTTTTTGTTGTTTATCACGCCAAAAGAGGCAGGGCAACCGCAAAATAATAACCAAATCCAGGAAAATAAGATTCCCCAGCCCTCGCTGTTAACGGTTATTAACAATAGCGTCAACATCAAGACGGCCCTCCAAACAGATTTTAAAGAAGTGACAGAAAAGACCGCCCAAGTAAAAGAAGGGGATACGGTAAAAACCTCCGCCAGCGGGCGGGCGATCATAGAATCTCAAAACAATGCCACCCTGGTGATTGATAAAAATTCTGAATACATCATGACAGTATCGGCTGAAAATAAAAGTAGTATGATGCTTGTGCTGGGGAACATTTGGGCACAGGTGACACAACTGCTGGGGCAAGGCGAATATTACAAAATTGAAACGGCAAACGCCGTGGCAACGGTACGGGGAACTTCGTTTGGCGTGTCTTATGGCAACAACTTAACCATTGTCATGGTGGCCGTGGGAAAAGTTTCATTGCAATCAGTCAATCCCGCCAACCGTCAGCCCATTGGCAAGGAAATTGTCATCAGCGCAGGCGAAAAAGGCAGTGTGGCAACCGGATACGAACCGTTGCTCCAGGCGCTTTCTGGTGCCGATAAACGGAGCGGATGGTATTTACTAAACCAGGGCAATGTTAAAAATCCGCCCGCGCCTTCACAATTGCCAACAGTGCCCGCAGAGTCAAAGAGATGAAGGAAAACCACGTAAAAGCCGCGTTTATTTTGTTTATCACGGCGGTGATTACATGTTCGGCTTTTTACTTTTCACTGCTGGATATATGGCAAGAAAAAATATTTGATGCGTTTTTCACCAAAAAAAGCGCACCCAATACCATTGTCATTTTTGCCATAGACAATGAAAGTATTGCCAAGGTGGGGCAGTGGCCCTGGCAGCGCGGCGTGTTTGCCGATGCCATAAATAAACTACAAAGCGCCAAGATTATTGGCATTGATGTCAACTTTTCAGAACCGTCTGCTATCAATCCCCAGGGGGATTTTTTATTTGCGCGGGCCATGGAAAATTCCAAGCCCGGCGTCATATTGCCAGTGCAAACCCGCGTCGCTACCAAGGAAAAAACCCAGCCCCTTGAAATATTCAAAGACCACAGCCTGTCGGGAAGCGTGGATATCATTTACACAGATTCTTCTGCCCGAACGGTACAAAATATCCAAGAAGATGGTGAAAGTTTCGGGGCGGTGGCGGCATTGGCCCAAAACCCGGATCTGGCGATGCCCACCGTGATGCGCATTGATTACGCCGGTCCGCAAAATACTTTTTTAACCTTGCCCATCATTGATCTTTTGGAAAACAAGGTTCCTGACCATATTTATAAAAATGCTATTGTATTAATTGGCGCCACGGCCCCGGATTTACACGATTACCTGCAAACACCGCTGGGACTTTTACCGGGAGTTGAAATTCACGCCAACATTATCAATACCATTTTAGGCCAAAGGTTTTACCGGCCCTTCCCGCTTTGGGCATCATTGCTGGCCATTCTTTTTTTCAACGCGCTGGCCGCACTTGTTATTATAAACGCAAAAAAGATTTTTTGGCTGGTATCAGGTTTGGCGGGCATAGCCGCACTCATTAATATCATGGCCATGGTATTGTTTTCCCAAAAAATAGTATTCCCGGTGCTGTATGTTAACCTGGGGTTTTTGGCAACATCGCGGGGTTGATTATGTTGCAGTATATCAGCGAGTCGGCCGAAAAAAGGTTTATTTATAACAGTTTTAAATATTATTTATCGCCCGAAATTATTAATGAAATTTTGCAAAACCCCGCCACCTTAAAATTGGGCGGGGAAAAGAAAAAAATCACGGTGTTTTTTTCAGATATCAGAGGGTTTTCCGGCATATCGGAAGTGTTTTCCCCTGAAATGCTGACGTATGTGGTAAGTGAATACATGACTGAAATGACCGATATTATCATGGCTCAAAGGGGATTGGTTTCCCAATATTTTGGTGACGGTATTATGGCGTTTTGGGGCTCGCCGCTACAAAATTCCCATCAAGCCGAAGATGCCTGCGCCTCGGCGGTGGCCATGATGGGTGCGCTGGAAAAATTAAACGCGCGCTTTAAACAAGAAAAGATTAACGCTCATATTAATATAGGGGTGGGGATTAACACCGGCCAGGTTATTGCCGGCAATATCGGGTCAAAAAAGAAGTTTAATTATACGGTGTTTGGTGACGGCGTGAATTTAACCGCGCGCCTTGAAGCCCTTAACAAAGGATATGGCACCCAGATTATTATTTCAGAATCCACCAAAAAAGAAATAGAGCATAACCCCGCATTTATTTTGAGGGCGCTTGATACCATTGTGGTCAAGGGCAAACAAGAGCCAACAAACATATTTGAAATTTTAGTAAAGCCGCCGCATAATGGTATATTGGAAGGCTTTAATCGCGGCCGGCAGTATTATAAAGAAGGCAATTGGCAAGCAGCCGTCAAGGAATTTGAACCGATAGCCGGGCAGGACGGCCCAAGCCGGTTATTTCTTGAAAGATGCCTTCATTTCCAAAAAAATCCACCAGTGGCCTGGAACGGAATTTACGAATTTAAACATAAGTAAAAATAGACGGGTAATAGGTGATGCATAGGATATACGTCATAGCGATTGTCGTAACTTTATTTTTGTGTTAATGTTAAACTATGCTTAAAACTATTTCAAAAAAAGCGAGTCTTAGAGAAATCCAAACCGAATTGGAACTTATCCGGTCTTTTATGATTGGTTTGGCTATTGAGGATGCCGAAGGAAAATACCGGCCAGAGTTTGTGAAAAGAGCCCTTAGATCGCTTAAAGATAAACCGACTGAAACTTTTACAAACGCCAAAGATTTTCTCCGCAAAATAAGAAAAAAATGATTCGGGTTGTTTTCCATCCAAAGTTCCGTAAATTTGCCAAAAAACTGCCGCAACCTCAGGCAGATAGGTTAGCAGTTCTTATTGAAACATTACAAGAAGACCCCTTCCATTCATCACTCCACACTAAAAAGTTAGGCGGAGAACTTGCAGGATTATTTTCGTTTAGAATAACTCGCGATTGGCGAGTTCTTTTTAAATTTATCGAAGACCAAACTATTCAATTGCTAAGGATAGATCACAGGAAAGATGTATATCGGTAAAAATATGGAAATTAATATTGGGTCAAAAGATAATAACCGTGAAATTGAAATTGAAGTTTCCGACCTTCAAAAAGCCAAAGATTTTTTGGAAGAACTGGGATTAGTTGCCTTTCGTCAGCAAGAGAAAAAGCGGCATACGTTTAAATTAGGTGAAGTGATAGTTGATATTGATACTTGGCCATCAATACCCACCTATGTTGAATTGGAGGGCCCAAACGAAGAAAGCTTAAAAGAAGCAGCCGTAAAGTTGGGGCTTGATTGGAAAAATGTGGTTTTTAAAAGCGCCAGGTTCATTATTGAAGAAAAATATGGTATTCCGGTCTCTAGTCTCCATTTCTTTACATTCAGCAAGATAGAATAACTGATTAAGATTATGGCATACGAAATTGAGACAAAAATTTTGGATATTAACGCTGATGAAATAAAGAGTAATCTTTTGGCTCTTGGAGCGCAAAAAATTCAGGAAACCAGGCTTTCGATTAACTGGTACCAAGTCAAAGGCACAAAAGAGGGGAATGAAGATTGGTTTTTGCGAATACGGTCATATTCAGAGGGCAGACATGAAGTTACGTGGAAATCAAAATCGGTGGAAGTGGGAATTACCAAGCAGCAAGAAGAAATTAATTTTACTATTGCCGAACCCAAAAAATTGGCAAATCTGTTTGAAAAACTAGACCTTGAAAAATATGGCCACCAAGAGAAAGACAGAATATCGTTTAGCTTTAAAGACTGGCATTTTGACATTGATCAATACCCCGGCATGCCACCATTCTTATAAATTGAAGGTAAAAGCGAAGAACACATCCGGGAAGCCATAACATTATTGGGACTGGAGAGTAACAAAACCTGGGCCAGGGGTGAACGTATTTTAATCCAAGAAGTGTATGGCTTAGATTGGTATAATATGAGGTTTTAAATATTAGACCTGTTGCGTATTAAGGATTGTTACGAAAATCGAAGATTTTGGATCAGAAATTTGATAGAATTTTGAGGCTTGCCCGCTGGGCCCGCCGAGAAATTATTGCAAATTTCTGGCCGAAATATGCGATTTGCAGTAAATCTTTAATACGCAACAGGTCTATTATGCCTGCCTTGAAAGAAACTATGGCAAAACCTAAAATTAAAAACATGTTAAGTATTCAAAAACTAAAGCCAATTAGAAAGCTTCCAAAAACCGGAGATATTTTTTGCTACAAAACGTCAGATGGGCTTTTTCGATTTGGTAAAGTAGTCAAAGATGATGCGGTGGTTGGCCCATTTCGCAATTCATTGTTGATTTATTTGTACTCAACACCATCAAAAAACAAAGATCTTATTCCTCCGTTAAGTAAGAAAGAATTACTATTTGCGCCTATTTTTGTTGATGCCTCTATGTGGAGAAAAGGGTTTTTTCAACAGGTTAAGAATGAGCCGCTTGCTCAAAAAGAGGTATTTTTGAAGCATTGCTTCCAGCATCGCTTGAGTAAAAAGTTTTTTGATGAGTATAGTAAAGAACTGCCTAGGCGCATAGAGCCCGTTGGCGACTTCGCGCTGCATTTTGATCAAAGTATGTGCAATCAAATTTTATCCGCGCTAAATAGAACTTGATTGTGTAATGTGGTATAATATTGAATCTATTAAACACATAAAACTTATATGAAAATAGCCATTAATTTAACCCGAGAGAAAGTGGGTGGGATTACCACCTCAAATATTAATTTGATAAATTATTTGTATAAATTAAATTATGAGTTCACAGGTATTGAATTGGTAAGCCGGGTGCATATGGAAGGGCCGGCGCTTTTTAGGTCCTTTGCGCCGGAAATATTTGATCACCATATTATTAGTATCCACCATTTACTCTTGCAAAATATTTTACGGCGCAGTAATTCCTTGCAGGAAATTGAAAAAGCTTATCAAGAACCGGTAAAAATTATGCGCAAAATTTTACGGGAAAACCGTCCGGATGTGGTGTTATTAAACGGAACTTATTATTTGCCATGGTTAATTTCAATTGCTGCCAAAAAAGAAAAAATACCGGTAGTTTTATGGTATGCGGGAGTGCTGGTAAAAGAAACTGATCATCATTCAGTCAAAGTAAGAAAAATGTTTTCGGGGATAGAAAAAGCTATTGTTAAAAATGCCTCAAAAATCATTTTTCCTTCTGAATTATGTAAAAAAACTGTTGAAGAAATGGTGGTAAAGGGGAAAATAAAAAACGGGCATGTCATTCCTAATCCCATGGCCAGCATCTTTACCGATCCTAGTGTTGTGGATGATTCTGAAGATAGAACCATTGCCGCAGTTGGGCGATACTCCAAAATTAAAAATTTTGATCTTTTTTTCCAGTTACACCTTGAACTGCAAAAGCGTAAATGGCGCCACAGCGCGTCTTTTGTGACTAATCCCGACGCCGGCCTGGAACATATGCCAAAGTCAATTAAGCGTTTGCCGTCAATGAAAGCCAATGAGTTAAAAGATTTTTATTTAAAGCAAGGATTGATTATTTGCCCGTCAACGTTTGAAACTTTTGGAAATGTTCCCATGGAAGCAGCGTGTTTGGGAGTTCCGGTATTGGTAAATGATACTATGGGCTGCGCCGAAATTTTAAAAAAAGTGGGGTTGGCAAACATGGTGATGTCTTTTGATGATATTAATAAAGTTGCCGATAGGGTTGAACAATTATGTGATCAGGAGATTTTACCAACACAACTGAATGCCTTAAAGAAAATTTTAGACACCAATTTTGTGAGCGAGGAAATTAGGAGGGTATTGGATGAGGCAATGAATAAATATGGGAAAAAATAATTATACCGTCATACTCTTTTATAAATTTACGAAGATTAAAAATCCGGCGGTTTTTCGTGATAAAAACAAAAAAATTGCAGCTAATTTTGGCTTAATGGGAAGACTTTTGATTGCGCCAGAAGGAATGAACGGAACATTTGAAGGAACCACTGCCAATATCAAAAAATATATTAAAGAAGTGCGCAAACAAGCCATTTTTAAAGACGTGGCTTTTAAGCAAAGTGCCGGCCACGGTAAAGCCTTTACCAAATTAACGGTAAAAACCCGGCCGGAAACGGTGACCCTTGGGGTGGGAGATTTGAATGTGAAAAAGAACACCAGTAAAATGGTGACGGCTGCCCAGTTGCAAAAAATGTATGAAAATAATGAAGATTTTGTGGTGTTGGACTTGCGCAATGATTATGAAATCCAGGCCGGATATTTTGAAAAAACGGTAAACCCTGGTTTGCGCTTTTTCCGCGAATTACCGGAAAAAATAAAAGACCTGGAATATTTAAAAAGTAAGAAGGTGATTACCGTTTGCACGGGCGACATTCGCTGTGAGAAGGGGACGTGCTTGTTGAAAAAAGAGGGTTTTGAAAACATTTACCAGTTAAAGGATGGCATTCACACCTACATGAAAAAATATCCGGCCAAACGGTTTAAAGGAACGCTGTTTGTGTTTGATAACCGGATTGTCACGCCCGTGGTTGATGCGCCGGGCCGGGAAGTGGTGGCCAAATGCGCTTATTGTGCGACAAAATGCGAGGAATTTTATAATGACGATTCTGTGCGGCCGAGCCGTAAGGTAGTGTGTTGCAGTAAATGCTTTGTAGTGCGTAAAAAAAGACTAAGGCCGGCGATACCGGTTTAAAATTATGTTCAAAAAGTATATCGAATATCTACGATACAACCCTGAGGGTTACTGGTTTAAGCGAAAACTCTACGGTTGGGGATGGACGCCCGCAAAGTGGCAGGGTTGGGTTGTGATGGCGGTTTTTTTTGGATTTGTTATTTTTCAGGCAACCATGTTTGACACCACCGCACAAACCACCAACGATCTGACGTTATTTTTAACGGAAGTTATATTAACCGTTGTTTTACTAATCTACATTTGCTACAAAACGGGCGAGAAACCTAAGTGGATGTGGGGGTTGAGAAATAAAACTATCGTGCGATAAAAATCACCCGCACCGGTGATTTTTAAATGTTTGACATTTAATTAAATTTATGATATATTCAGCACATGAATCAAAACTCTGAAAATACTCAAAACCCAAAAATAAATCAAGGGCCTGCCCCAAGCCGCGCCGAAGGGTTTGCCTCCCTTGGAATCACGGAAAATATTTTAAAGATATTGCGTGACTTGCAGTTTACCGTGCCCACGCCCATCCAGCACAAAGCCATTCCTGTGGCTATTGAGGGAAAAGACGTGGTGGGCATTGCCCAAACCGGAACCGGGAAATCCCTGGCTTTTGGCATTCCGCTGTTACAGCGCCTGATGGCCAACCAAAAGGGCAGGGGGCTGATTATTCTGCCAACCCGCGAACTGGCCTTGCAGATTAACGAAACGCTGACTAAAATCGGCCGGCCGTTTGGTTTAAAAACCGCGGTGATCATTGGTGGAGCTTCCATGTTCGCCCAAAAAAGCCAGTTGCGCTACGGCCCCCACATTATTATCGGCACTCCCGGCAGGATTAACGACCACATCAAACAAAAAACATTGAGTTTGCACAATATTTCTATTTTAGTTTTAGATGAAGCCGATTGTATGCTGGACATGGGGTTTGCCCCGCAAATCAAGCAAATTTTACAAACGGTGCCCAAAGACCGCCAGACCATGCTGTTTTCCGCCACCATGCCCGACAGCATCATTAAAATTGCCACCACCTACATGAAGCTTCCTGTGCGGGTGGAAATTGCCCGGCCCGGAACGACCAATGAAAAGGTGGAACACGAGCTCTTTTTCATTAAAAAAGAAAACAAGGGTACGTTGCTGGAAAAATTACTGAAAGAATATAAAGGCAGTGTGCTGGTGTTTTGCCGGACGAAATTCGCGGCGGCAAAATTATCCCGCAATTTAAATAACAAAAATTTTACCGCGGCGGAAATCCACTCCAATCGGTCTCTGGGTCAGCGCAGAATGGCACTTGACGGCTTTAAGGCCGGAAAATTCCGGGTGCTGGTGGCCACTGACATTGCCAGTCGCGGCATTGACGTAAAGGGCATTGAATTGGTGGTAAACTATGATTTGCCGGAAGGGGCGGGGGATTATGTGCATCGCATCGGCCGGACCGGCCGGGCGGGTTTAACGGGGCGCGCCATTTCATTTGCAGAGCCCAGTCAAAGAAGCAAAGTGCGGGAAATTGAAAGGCTAATCAGGTCAACCATTCCCATTTCCCAATTGCCAGACATGCCGCAAGAACAATTTGTGCCAACTCCCCAGCAACAATATACCTACCAGCAAAACAATCGTTCTTCCAAAAAAGATACCAACAACCGCCAAAATAATTATCCCCAACGGCATTACGCGCGCCGCTTTTCAAGATAATTCCAGCAGTATATAATTACTCCCATGCGGAAGATTTTTAACTTTTTTGGTGGACATTATGAAAAAAATTACAGTTTTTACACCGGCCTGGCCGCCGGCATCTTTTTACTGCAAATCGTCCACCTGTACTGGCTGACCACGCATGTGGTTTTCCACCGCCTTTTCGGAGTGATTCTTTTTGACCCCGGCCAATTTTTACAGCTGGCAATCGTAGTGGTTGACTACCTGGAAATTCCCGCCATTGTGGGCACATCTTTGGTGTATATATTTGCCCTTAAAAAGCAGTGGAATAAGAAAGATCTGGCGCTGCTTTTATTGCTTAATACCCAGTGGCTGCACATTTTCTGGATTTCCGATGAATTCGTGTTAGACATGTTCGGCGGCCAAGCCACCGCCAGCGTGTTTCCATTTTGGCTGGCATGGGTGGCTATTGGCATTGATTACCTGGAACTGCCGGTAATGTATGACACCACTAAAAAATTTATAACTTCCTTATTTGAAAAACAGCAATATGGGAACAATTAACTTTGAAGATTTTAAAAAATTGGAAATACGGATTGGAAAGATTGTGGCGGTTGAAAAGATTGAAAGTTCCAATAAATTATTGAAACTGCAAGTGGACTTCGGTCCACAGCGCGGAACGACGCAGAATCTTACGCAGAACAACGCGGAAAAACGTGAGGTACGGCAAATTTTGGCTGGTATTGCCAAATTTTACACCCCCGAACAGTTGATGGGAAAATTATGCCCTTTTGCCTTTAATTTGGCGCCCAAACTGATGGGCGACATTGAAAGCCAGGGAATGATGCTGTGCGCGGATGGCGGTGAGGGTGGCCCAATGCTGCTACATCCGGATAAAGATATTACGCCAGGAAGTGTGATTAAATAGTATTACCAAACAAAAAACGGCCAAAGCCGTTTTTTGTTTGCTCCCCTTATACCCTTTTATTTATTGCCTCCGGCAGAGGTAAGTCGGGTATCAGTGTTCACATTACCTCTTGGCAATGTTCCCTGAGTTATCCACATTGTTGACAGATTTTTTAAATGGTAAAATTATTTAACTCTGAATTAGGAAATGCCCAATTTAAAAGTTTTTTCGGGCCTTTTCTCCAAATTTGGGTTGAAAATTCGCAATAATTCCAAAACGTAGCTTGCTACGTTTTGGAATTCTATCAAATTTTCACTTTCCAAATTTGGAAAAAATACCGCGAAAGCATTTCATAATTCAGAGTATATTAATAAACTTTCAACCTTAATGAACCAAACACTTTTTAAAAAATTCATATTTTTAGCGGGGTTTTCTTTATTGTTATTTACCGCGCACAGCACCAGTGCGGCCGCCACTCCAAGCACCGGCTTCATTCAATTTGTTAAAAATACCGAAGGCGCCCCGGTTGGCACTTTTGGTTTTACCACCGGCGGATTTTTATTGGGAGAAAATCCGGTTACCACCGCGGCAAACGGGCCTGACAGCGGCCAGTCAGTCCAAATTGTTCCCAATATTATCCCGGGAAACAATTACAGTATTTCTGAAAACCAGCCTCCGGCAGGATGGCGCTTTATTTCTGCCGATTGCGCCCTGCAAGACGGAACTCCAACCGGAGTCCCTATGGGAGCGAGCGTGGTCAGCATTGAGGTTGTCGCAAACCAAACCACCACCTGCACCTTTTTAAATGATTACGGAGCAACCATCACCATTAATAAAGTTACCAACGGAGCAAGCGGCACTTTTAACTTTTCCAATAATTTTGGCAGGCCCAACGTCCGACTTTATCCCTCTGGCGCCAATGGTTTTGCCGACTCGGCCATCATTACCGGCATCGCTCCCGGACTGGGCCGCTCTATCACCGAAATGGCACCGCTTCCCAACGGCTTTACCTTAACCGGCGCCAGATGCCAAGATGCCAATGGCAATACTAAGGGAAGCTATTCTCCCTCCACTAAAACCGTCAGTGGAATCGGCTTAAGCCCGGGGGATTACATTACCTGTACTTTCAATAATACCTACACCCCGCCCGCTACCACTGCTACCATTATTGTTAGAAAGGTTATGAACCAGGGCACCGGCACCTTTTCCTTCACGGGAAATCTTAGCGGATCCATTTCTGCCAACAATGGCGTCCTTCAAAAAGTAGTGGCCGCCCCGGGTACTTACACATCCGCCGAAGATTTTAAAAACGGCTGGACCTTAAACTCCATTAGTTGTAATGACACGAATAGTTCCGGTAATATTCTTAACCGCACTGCCACCTTTAATGTCACTGCTGGCGAAGTGGTCACCTGTACTTTCACCAATACCCTCGGTGGCACCGGAGGAGATCCAACCCTTAAAGTAACGAAACTTTGCAACCCTACTAATGATAATGGTCACTTTAACTTGTATATTGACAACTCGCTAAAATTTGCGGGCGCGTCTTGCGGCGGCAGTACCAATGTTTTTACGGTGAGCGCGGGAGTAATCCATACCGTTAGCGAAACCGCTTCCGCGGGGACTACGCTCAACGATTACACCACGGTCATTGGCGGGGATTGCGCGGCAAATGGATCTATCACCCTTTCCAGCGGCCAAAATAAGGTTTGTACCATTACCAACACCCGTAAAACTTCCCCGCCGCCCTCTGCCAAAGGCTTTCTTAAAGTAGTCAAAAACACCATTGGCGGCAATGGTACGTTTACATTTACCAGCAACAATAATTGGTTTACGCCCAATTCTCTAACTACGGTTGGTGGAACCAAGGAACGTACCATCAATAACCTGACCCCCGGATACACCTACGATATTACTGAAATCGTCCCCAGTGGCTGGAAGCTTGATTCAGTTTCCTGCAAACTGCAAGATAACAGCACGGCAGGCACTCCGTCAAAAAATGGAAATATTAACATTGGAGTAGAAGCAGGCAAAACCACCACCTGCACTTTTACTAACAGCAAAACAGCTCCACCGCCCCCTCCCTCTGCCTATGGCCAGCTTAGGATAGTCAAAAACACCACCGGCGGAGACGGCACATTCAACTTCGGTGTTTCCGGGCCGCAAACCTGGAACCCGAGCCTTACCACTACTAACGGCACCAGTTCAGACATGATGTCGGTAAAAGCAACCACCGCAACATCAAAGTATACTATTGCAGAAACCAAACCCAGCGACTGGTCATACGGCTTAGCTTCTTGCACCCTGCAAAATGGACAAACGGCTGGGGGTGGCACAACAAACAATGGAATCGTAGCCGGCGTGGTGGTAGAATCCGGAAATCTAACCACCTGTATTTTTGCTAACAGCAAAACAACTACCAGTGGGGCCACCCTGACAATAAAGAAGGTCATTATCCCCGCTTCGGATACCGGCAGATTTAATTTGCAAATAAATGGCGTAACTGCCGGCACCGGCGCGGGCGTGGGAAATGATGGCACCACCGGCGCGGTTTCAAAAAGCGCCGGGTCTTATACTGTCGGGGAGACGCCGGCTAATTCCGGAACTTATATGAGTGACTACGAAAGAGTTATCGGCGGGGATTGCGATGCCAATGGCAATATTACGCTCGCCGCCGGAGATGCAAAAACCTGCACCATTACCAACACCAGAAAACCTAAATTAGTCATCGTTAAAACATTACTCCCGGCAGAAGATAAGGGAAAATTCAATCTTTGGATCAATGGCGTAAAATATGCCACCGATGTAACCGGCGGGCAAGGCACCGGCCAGCAAACGGTTAACATTGGTAATAATACTTTTACGGAAACCGCGGGAACCGGAACTGATTTAGATGATTACACTACTACCATCACCGGCGCGGCGGGGTGCAATGGCACAGGCAGTTCGGGCAATATTTTCTTAAATCCGGGAGAAACAAAAACTTGTTTTTTCAGAAACACCTATTCGGGTTCTCCCGCCCCTGCCACCGCTACTATTACTTTGATTAAGAAAGCCACCGGTGGCAGTGGCGCTTTCCCGTTTAGCAATAACTTCGGCAAAACTATTCCCACCCTCAACCCCAATTCCGGTAATTTCTTCCAAGATCAAACTACCATTACCGGCATTACCCCCGGAAGCGGCTATTTCATCACCGAAACCGTCCCCCAAGCGCCGGCCGGGTGGAGTTTAACTTCGGCCAGTTGTACCAACGGCAAAGGAACCTATAACTCGGGGGCTAAAAAAATTGAGGGAATTAACCTGGCTCCTGGCGATAATATCACCTGTACCTTTAATAATACGTTTACCTCAACCGGTCCAGGGTCCATTAAGGTGGTTAAAATCGCTTCGGGGGGACCAAATACGATATTTTCGTTTAACAGTAATTTTGGAGCCGGCTCACTAACCATCGGCAATGGTACGGCCTGGCAAGTTATGTCAAACCTTACCCCAGGCTCAACTTACAATATTTCAGAAAATGTTCCTAATGGTTGGACGCTCGCTTCCGTTGATTGTAAATTACAGGGTGGGGTAACGGATACTGGAAGCGATATCAGTAACGGTAAAACAGGGATAACTGTAGAGCCCGGCAAAATGACCACCTGCACCTTTACCAATAATTATTCCGGCACCCCACCAGCCACCGCTACTATTACTTTGATTAAGAAAGCCACCGGTGGCAGTGGCGCGTTTCCTTTTAGCAATAACTTCGGCAAAACTATTCCCACCCTCAACCCCAATTCCGGTAATTTCTTCCAAGATCAAACTACCATTACCGGCATTACCCCCGGAAGCGGCTATTTCATCACCGAAACCGTCCCCCAAGCGCCGGCCGGGTGGAGTTTAACTTCGGCCAGTTGTACCAACGGCAAAGGAACCTATAACTCGGGGGCTAAAAAAATTGAGGGAATTAACCTGGCTCCTGGCGATAATATCACCTGTACCTTTAATAATACGTTTACGCCGACCCCTGTTCCTCCCAAACTTACCGTCAATAAAATCTTAATTCCAGATTCTGACCCTGGCCGGTTTAATTTACAGATAGACGGCAAAACTGTCGGCACCGGAGCCAATGTGGGCAATAACGGCACCACCGGCGCCATTACCGTTTCTGTCGGCGCTCACACTATTGGCGAAACCGTTATGGCTGGAACCGATCCCAAAAAATATACCTACAAGTTTGGCGGAGCATGCTCGGCAAATGGTAGTGTCAATCTGGCAAATGGCGAAAGCAAGATTTGTACTATTACCAATACCAGAAAAACTGATCCTCCGCCACCGCCCCCTCCTCCGGATCCAGGTCCAGATCCGGATCCCGATCCGGACCCAACGCCAGAAACCGAGCAAAAGGATTTTAACGTAGACTTTATTTTGCCTCCGGAAACGCCTTCGGGCGGGAGATCTATTTTACCCCAGGAAAACTAATTCAAAATCACAAACATTTTGAAAAACCTAAAAGACCTCTTTTTGCTTGCTTCCGTATTTGTCACCGGAAGCGCAGTATTGGTTATAGAAATCATCGCCATACGAATGCTGTCGCCCCATTACGGCAACACCATGTACGCCACCTCTTCGGTGATCGGGGTTATTTTGGCGGCGCTTTCAGTGGGGTATTACGCGGGTGGCATCATAGCCGATAAACATCCCCGCCGTGGTGTTTTTTACGCCATCATCTTTGTTTCAGGAATTACGGTAATGGTGATGCAAGCTGCCAGCAAAGTAATTTTGCCGTTTTTTGGCACGCTGTTTTCTATAACCCAGGGGCCATTAATTTCATCACTATTCCTTTTTTTCGTTCCCGCCTTTTTATTGGCCACCCTTTCACCTATTGCCATAAAACTCTATAGTGCAACCGATGAGAACCTGGGCCAGCGGGCCGGAAAAATATTTTTTTGGTCAACCTTGGGCAGTATCAACGGAAGTTTGCTGACAGGATTTTTCCTCATCCCATTTTTTGGCATTGACACCATCGTCATGGCCACCGGCGCCGTCCTTAGCTTATGGGCATGCCTTGGTTTTGCTTGGCACAGCACCGGCCACAAAAAAATCATCCTTCTTTTGGCCGGCGCGGGCATGATTTGCCTTTCGTTATATTACTTTTCTGCGGCTGGCGTGCCAAAACCCGCAGGAATTGTGTATCAAAAAGACGGGCTCTATGAAAAAATAATCATTCAGGATGGCATGTGGGGCGGCCGGTCGACGCGATTTTTATTCCAAGATAGAAGTTATTCGGCGGCAATGTATCTGGATTCCCTCGGCCATAGCCCCTCGGGGCGTAGCCAAACGGGCGAGGCAAGCGACTTGGTTTTTGACTACACCAAATATTATTCACTTTATCAATTAATAAACCCCGGCGCCACAACGGCATTTGCTATCGGCGGGGGAGGATATTCCATTCCTAAGGCGCTTTTGCAAGATTCCCCGGCCATGCGCGTTGATGTGGCGGAAATTGAACCTTCGCTGCATGAAATCGCAAAAACCTATTTTAACCTGCCTGCCACCGACCGGCTCCAACATTATGCGCAGGACGGCCGCCGGTTTCTTAAAACCACCAACAAAAAGTATGGCATTATTATCGGCGATGCTTACTATTCCTTGTTTTCCATCCCCATCCACCTGGCTACCCAAGAGTTTTTTGCCCTGGCCAAAAGTAAACTAGAAGATAACGGGGTTTTTATTGGAAATTTTGTGGGCTATTTGGATGCGAAAAACCCCTCATTCATTGCCTCTGAAATAAAAACTTTCAAAAGCGTATTTGAAAACAGTTATTTTTTTGCCGTACAGGCACCTGATGCCCCTTCTTCCCAAAATATCATTTTCCTGGGAATTAACGGCAACAAAACCATTGATTTTCAAAGCCCTGCCGTCGCAAAAAACACCAACCCCATATTAAAAAATCTTGGGCTGCACCAGATAGACATGGCCCAGATTGACTTTTCAAAGCACCGGGAAATTACAGACAACTACGCCCCGGTGGAATACCTTGTCAGCAAAATAATCAACCGCTGGCAATAATGTAAAGTGGGGATAACTTGCCTTTTACATTATTTTGCTTGTTTACTATAATCAATAAATATTAACTTAAATAAAATTAAATAACTTAACGCAAGTAAGGTATCCAGCGCAAATGGGGTCACAAAGGAATGGCATGTTCTCATTTTTTACAAAATGCGAACTGAGTGTCGCTACGCTCCCTCAAACCCCATTTGCGAGGTGAATTTCCTCGCTTCGCTCCGTAAATTCATGTCAAAAATAATTTTAGCCGTCATTATCGTCGTAGTATTAATTATCCTGCTACTGGGCCTGTACTTAATACTCGCGCAAACGGGCAGTGACGGCGCCAATCAAAATACCAACGTCCAAAATAATCAAAATAATAACCCTGCCATGTTTGAAATAAAAGGCATGAAAATTGAAATTTTACAGGAGGGCAGCGGAGAAGCCGCTAAAACGGGGGATAGTGTTACCGTGCATTACATGGGAACGCTTGAAGACGGCACCATCTTTGATTCAAGCATAGACCGGGGCGAGCCGTTCCCCTTTACTCTCGGGGGCAGGGTAATTCAAGGCTGGAATGAAGGAGTGGTGGGCATGAAGGTGGGAGAAAAGCGGAAGCTGGTTATCCCGTCAGAAATGGCGTATGGGCCCAATGGCTATCCACCCGTAATTCCCAAAAATGCCACCCTTACCTTTGAAATTGAAGTCTTAAAGATAAATTAATTATGAACCAAAAATATATTCTTGCTATCATTATCATATTGTTGGCAGCCATTGGCGGGTTCATTTGGTTTCAAATGGACAATACTGCAACGGCGCCAACCGATAACCAGCCAACAACCCAAAATCAGCAGCAAGAAAATCCCATCATTGATATCCAATTGGAGCCGGTTGCCAAAACTTTTGAGGTAATTTACACGGACGCGGGATATTCTCCTTCCACCCTGACCATCAAAGCAGGGGACACGGTGATGTTTAAAAACCAAAGTAGCGGCAACATGTGGATCGCTTCAGGCATGCACCCTACGCATATGGTTTACAACGGCACGGACCTGCAAAGCCATTGCCCCGATGCTGAAAATGATGATTTTGACCAATGCGCTAACGGGGCGCCCCAAACATCGTGGAATTTCACCTTCACCAAAGCTGGCACCTGGGGATACCACAATCATACCAATTCGCCAAAGTTCGGAAAAATTATAGTTGAATAAAACCGATTAACACAAAATCACCAAAAACCGTGGACGCCGGGCGTCCGCGGTTTTTTGAATTGACACAGTAGCTTTACCGTGATAGGGTGTAAGTGAGTCGTACCTACTACCAAAACAAGGGGGTTGAGTCATGTCATCACAACCAAAACTACGGCAGTTGGAAGTTGAAGACCAGGGTGAAATCACGATTGTTGACTTCATTGAGGAAAAAATCCTGGCTGATCGCACTATCAAAGAAATTCGCGAAGACCTGTTTTCTCTCTTCGAACAACACGGGAGGAAAAAAATGTTGCTTAATTTCAGCAACGTTGTTTACCTTTCTACTGCGATGTTCTCAGGGTTTCTGCTCCTCAACAAGGCGATGAACGCTGCGGGGGGTAAGCTGGTCATGTGCAACATCAACGATGACATCTACGAGGTCTTCGAAATCACCAAACTCAACAAGCTCTTTACCATCGTAAAGGATGAACAAACTGCCCTTGCTACCATCCAGTCACCACCATCTCCGTAAGGAGCCAGTCATGGCAAAACGTATTGAGGTCAAGGATCATGGAGAAATTACGGTTGTCCGCTTCACTGACAAGAAGCTTCTGGATGACCACCACCGAGGACAAGTTGACCAAATGGCCGATCAGCTTTTCGCCCTGGTTGATGAGGGTCACAAAAAAATCCTGCTTAACTTCAGTGGGGTCGAGTACCTTTGCTCTGCTGCATTGGGAAAGTACATCTTCCTGCAGAAAAAAATTCACGCTGCGGGGGGTCAGCTGGTCCTGTGCAACATTAAGGACGAGATCTACGAGGTCTTTGAGATCACCAAGCTCAACTACCTATTCGAATGCGTACCTGACGAACAGGCCGCCCTGGAAAAGTTCTGATGCAAACGAGTCATCCCATCCATCAAACCGCTACGGATTCCTATCTGTCGCGGTTTTTACTTTGACATAACTCATTTTTTAGTATAGAATTATTAGGTATGAATAACATCCGCAACATCGCCATCATTGCTCACGTTGACCATGGGAAAACCACCTTGGTGGACGCGCTTTTGCGGCAAAGCAAAACGCAGATGAAAAAGGAAGTTTCTGAACAGGAAATGATTATGGACAGCAATGAATTGGAGCGGGAACGGGGCATTACCATTTTTTCCAAAAATGCTTCGGTACAATATCAAGATACTAAAATTAATATTATAGATACCCCCGGCCACGCTGATTTCGGCGGGGAAGTTGAACGTGTCCTGAATATGGCAGACGGCTGTTTGCTGTTAATTGATGCTAAAGAAGGCCCCATGCCCCAAACTCGGTTCGTATTGAAAAAAGCCTTGGAAATGGGCCATAAAATTATTGTGGTGGTTAATAAAATAGACAAACCCGGAGCGCGCTCGCAGTGGGCTTTAGAGGCCACCTTGGAATTATTTTTAGAATTAGGCGCGGGGGACCACTCGTTGGACTTTCCGGTTATTTACGCCTCCGGCAGAGACGGCAAAGCGGGGCTGGAACCGGACTTGGCAAAAATGACAGATATTACGCCTATTTTTGACGCTATTGTATTGCACATTCCGGCTCCCATTGTGGACGCAGCCAAGCCCTTACAACTATTAGTAACTTCAATTACAGCAGATAATTTCAAGGGCAGGCTGGCTATTGGAAGGATTTATAACGGAAAAATTACAGCCGGGCAGGAAGTGATGCAAATTAACCGCCAAGGTGTCCAAAAAAAATATAAATTGACTTCATTGATGACATTTGCGGGCTTAGGAAAAATTGAGGCTCAAGAAGCTGTTGCCGGAGATATTTGCGCTATTGCCGGAATTCCGGATGCCACCATTGGTGAAACCATTGCTGATGTTGAAAACCCCCATGCCCTGCCGTTAATTAACATTGAAGAGCCCACGGTAAAAATGACCTTTATGGTGAACAATTCTCCGTTTGCCGGCAAAGAGGGTGAATTTTGCACCTCGCGACAAATTAGAGCCCGCTTATTTAAAGAATTAGAAACCGATGTCGCCTTGCGTGTTGAAGACACGGAGGATGGTAATTGGATTGTTTCAGGCCGGGGAGAATTGCATTTAGCCATTTTAATTGAACGGCTACGGCGCGAAGGTTTTGAATTCCAGGTTTCACGTCCGCAAGTTATTGTGCGACAAATAGAAGGCCAAACCATGGTGCCGTATGAAAAGGTGTTTGTGGAAGTGCCGGAACAATACCATGGAACGGTTATTCAAAAATTTGGAGAAAGAAAAGGCGAAATGAAAGAAATGAGAAGCCATGAAAATACGGTGTTTTTGGAATTTATAATTCCCACCAAGGGACTGTTTGGTTACCGCAGCGAATTTTTAACCGATACCAAAGGTTTGGGTATTATGAATACTAGTTTTTACCAATACATGCCGGATCCGGGAAACTGGAAAGAGCGCAATAACGGTTCGCTGATTGCCTCAGAAAGCGGCGTAACTAACTATTACGGGCTAATTAACGTCCAAGACAGGGGAGTGATGTTTTTAGACCACGGTGTGCCAATTTATGAAGGCCAGGTGGTGGGCCAAAATTCCCGCAGTGAAGATATTCGCGTAAACGTGTGCAAAACCAAACAACTTTCCAACATGCGTAGTAAGGGGGAAGGTTCTGACGAACATTTTAATACCCCCAAAACCATGGAACTGGAAGATGCATTGGAATATATCGGAGATGACGAATTGGTGGAAATAACTCCAAAAACCGTAAGAATTAGGAAAACCTACCTTACAGAGATCGCACAAAAGCAGGCTGAAAGAAAACAAAAATAGCGTCAAGTTCTTTCACAACTACAAGAAAGGGGACTACCATGGGAGAAGCTTTTTTGCTCGGTGTAATTTTTCTAGTGGTTTTCGTTGGATATTTTGTTATCAAAAAAATGACGCCTGTTAAACGGCCCATTGATGATCTGGAAAATATCCCGACCACCGAAGAATTCAAAGAGTTCCAAGAGTTTTGCTATGAAAACCGGAGCTTTGCCCCCTACTCACACATCCTTCTAAACTTCATTTTCGAAAAAAAGAAATCACCATTTCTTAATGACAAAGATGGGGCTTTAATGGGGGCCATCGTGAAACGTCAAACAGGGCGCATCAATGGTGTGCCCAGAAGGGAGGAACTGTAACATGGACCGGTTAATAGCTTTGCTGATGGCAATCTTGTGTGTAGCCACCGGAGTGCCCATGATCATGACTGCATGGGTAGACGAAAACCAACAACATCTATGGTTTTGCGGGGCAATCATCTTGTTGCTGGGATGCAGCTTTCTGCCTTGGTTGCTGAAAAAACCTATCTGCCGAGTTTGTTTCAAGCCACTGCCCCATGCCACCGCTCATTGTTGCTAGGAGTCATACGGGAGAACCACGTTCTCCCGTTTTTTTATCCATGATATAATGAAATAAATATGAAAAAAGAAACTATTATTTTCGGCGGAGGTTGCTTTTGGTGCACCGAAGCCGTGTTCAAAATATTGCGCGGGGTTATTTCAGTTGAACCTGGGTATACTGGCGGAAGCAAGGCTAAGCCTACCTATGAAGAAGTTTGTAATGGAAGCACTGGTCATGCGGAAGTGGTAAAAATAGAATATGACGCAGATGTTGTTTCGTTGGAAACTTTATTGACCGTGTTCTTCTCTTCGCACGATCCAACTACCAAAGATAGACAGGGAAACGACATGGGTACTCAATATCGTTCAGTAATCTTTTGTGAAACTAGTACTCAAAGAGAAATTTGTAAAAAATTTATTGCCGATTTAAATAATTCAAGCGAGCTTGGCGCGCCAGTAGTTACGGATGTCGGACGTCGGGAAATTTTTTACCCCGCCGAAGATTACCACAAAAACTATTACGAAAATAACAAAGAGCAGGGGTACTGCCAGGTGGTGATTAACCCCAAACTAAAGAAGGTACAGCAGAAGTTCTCTGAACTTCTAAAATAAGCAATTTACAATATACAATTTACAAACAATATCTAAATTCTAACGTTTTGAATTTGAAATTGGAATTTGTTTGTATAATGTGTATTGGGTATTGTAAATTCAACGAATATGGATGAAGAAACAATAAAAAACAAACTCACCCCCGAGCAATATAAAGTTCTACGCCAAAAGGGGACGGAAAGGCCGTTTACGGGCAAATATGTACACAAGACGGAAGACGGCAATTATGTTTGCATGGTTTGTGGGCAGGCGCTTTTTTCTTCTGATGCGCAGTTTGATTCTGGGACGGGGTGGCCTTCGTTTGATAAGCCCATCGAAGGTTCGGTGGAATATCACCAGGAAAGCGATGGCCGAACTGAAATTATTTGCGCAAACTGTGGCAGCCACCTAGGTCATGTGTTTGATGATGGTCCAACAAAAACCGGAAAGCGCTATTGCATAAACTCCGTGTGCCTTGATTTAAAAAACAGCACGAAGTAAAATAAAGACGGAAAAGTTCTTTTACCCTTTTGCAAGGAGTAGCCATGCAAGATGATTTGGATCCTTGGGACCCAAAGATTGATGACAAGTTCTCAAAGCTTGTTCAAGATCTTCGGCGGCAATTACGCGAAGCAAAGGAATCGAGACAAATCGTGCGAGTAAAGAGGCAAACAGTCTGTAATGATTCTGCTCTGGCTTCAATCCACGATCATGTAGCACTGGAAATTCCATGAGGGCAACGTCCCAGGGGGCAACTTTTCTCTAACCAAAGCGAAGGGAGCCAACCATGAATTCACATCGTACCCGAAGAGGTGATCCAACCACTTAGCGAACGGAGTACGCAGGAAGGCTATATATCTTATGCCTTCGCAAACAACTAGGAGCGCCGGCAGTATTGGGGGGCACTGCGGCGCTCCCTTTTTTTGTAAAAGAAATGTAATGGCACTTTACAGTGCCTAAGTGTCGGGTAAAAACCTCCCTTAGCACTCTTGACATGACTCTGCTAATTTAATATACTGGCAATATAATATAATTAAAATTCTTCTACTGGGGTGTTAAGTGAAAGGCAGGAAAAAATCTTAAACTTACTGGTCAAAGAATACATAGATATTGCCGAACCGATCAGTTCCGGTCTTTTGCAAAAAAGGGCGGATTTGGATATATCGCCAGCAACCATTAGAAATGAGTTGCAAGAATTAACCGAACTGGGATACGTTATGCAACCGCACACCTCGGCCGGCAGAGTGCCCACGGAAAAGGGCTATAAATTTTTTGTGGAAATAATTTTTGAAGAAGCACCGCCACCAAATTTCATATCACGGGAAATTGAAGAAGCTCGCCAGAAGATAGAACAGGAACTGGCGTTGGCGCAAGAGTTGACCAAATCACTTCAAGAAATATCAACCACGCTTAGTTATACCAAAATTCAAAACAAAGACACGATTTTTGAAATGTTAAAGATTATTGGCCCATCAAGAACCAGTTACGATAAAAATATTGATGTAATGAGGGAACTTTTAAAAGAATTGGAGCAATTTTAGGTAATAAAAATGGGCGCTCGTTCAAAAACGATACGCCCTTGTACTAGCCTGGTGGAATCTCCATGGTAATCTCCTACAAAGTGTTTTCCGTGAGAATCGATACCCGGCGCCGCGAAAGGTGAACAATCATAAGCAGTTCCCTCCAGACAAATGATTGGAATTTCCACGTTACATAATAATACAGTAATTATAAAAACATGCAAGACGAGGCTAAAAAAGATGCGCCGATTAACGGGATTGAAGAATTAAAGAAAAAATCAGAAGCGTATTTAAATAACTGGAAACGCAGCGCAGCTGATTTTATTAACTATAAAAAAGAAGAAATGGAGCGTGCTGGAATGTTGGCTGGATATGTTAAAGAGGGCATGTTTTTGAATATGCTGCCCATTATTGATAGCATGTATCTTGCCGTGGCTGCGTTTGGCAAGGACGGGTTTATGCCAGTTCAAAAACAAATTGAAGATTTCCTAAAAAAAGAGGGGATTAAGGAGATTACCGTAATGGGCCAAAAGTTTGACCCAAACAGCATGGAGATTATGGAGGAAGTTAGCGGAGGCCCGACCTCCGCGGAATCCGGCGTTGTTACCGAAGAACTGCAGAAGGGATATAAGATGGGTGAAAGAGTGTTAAGGCCGGCGAAAGTAAGGGTGATAAAGTAATAATTACTTTTCGCCACTTATACCCGACTTAATTCTTCCGGAGGCAATAAATAAAAGGGTATGAAAGTAAGCAAGTAATATGAAATTAGATATTAAAATAGCTATCGGATGCTCGGAGAAAGATTAATAAATATATCTCAAAATATCAGTAACATAAAGATTACCAACGAAAGTATTGGGGAGAAATTTGAAGAGCACTATACTTTCACAACGCATGCGGATAATGTAACTTCTGACATAGCAAAAACACAATTAACAACTACCGACGAAAGTCCAAAAAACATATGAAAATACAGGATATTATAGAACAAAATAAAAAATCAATTATATTAGTAGACGTGCAAATCCCGGCGGAAGGAAACCAGAAAAAAATAAGCATTAAAGGCACGGGGTTTATCATTTCACCTGATGGAAAGTTTATTACCAACGCCCACGTCTACAAAGCTATCACGGAAGAGGAAATGGATTACGCCGGCGTTTCGGTGCCAGGGAAAACCGATGAAAAAGGCTCAACTTTTTATGATCGCTATAAAATAGCATTGATCGGACAGATAGACGAAGAAAATGACATGGCCCTTATGCAAATTATTTCAGATAAAAAAGATTTTCAAACCGTAGGAAACTTAGAAACAACAGAAAATATAAAAGAGGGGGAAGATGTGGCTTTTATTGGGTATCCCTTGGCCGTAGAACTGCTCAATATGGGCTTTGGCATTACTATGACGACCAATAAATGCATTATCAGTTCTATAAAAAGAAGGGGTGCTGACGGATCGCTACACTTTTTCTTAGTAGATACACATATTAATGGCGGTTCAAGTGGCTCTCCGGTATTTTCCGCGGAAACAGGCAACATTGTCGGTATTTCCAGCGCCAGAATTTCTTCAAAGATACCAATCCCAGGGGGAGTTGTAGCTGACATCCCCGCCAACATGGGCATCTGCAGACCGATTAAGTATGCCATTGAATTGATTAATAAAAATAAATAAATGCTAGAAGTGGCGTCAAAAGAAATATAAAAAGTAAATCAAATAATTCTAGATTCTAGCTTCTAGATTCTAGCTTCTAAACATATGAGTAAAATACTAGGAATTGATTTGGGGACAACTAACTCCGCCATGGCCATTGTGGAGAATGGCGAGACTAAGATTATTGAGAATAAAGAAGGGGCGCGGACTACGCCTTCTATTGTGGCGATTACCAAAGCCGGCGAGCGCGTGGTGGGAGTTTTGGCTAAGCGGCAATCGGTCACGAATCCGACTAATACTATTTTTTCGGTAAAGCGTCTCATTGGCAGAAAATTTTCTGACCCGGAAGTTCAAAAAGATAAAAAGAATTTACCGTATGAAATTAAAGAAAGTGCTGACGGTGGCGTGGATGTAAAAATGGGAGACAAATGGTTAAACCCAGCTGAAATTTCCGCTATGATTTTGCAAAAATTAAAAACCGATGCGGAAGCAAAATTGGGAGAAACTATTACCGAAGCCATTATCACCGTGCCTGCGTATTTTGATGATGGGCAAAGAAAAGCCACTAAAATTGCCGGAGAAATTGCCGGATTTGATGTAAAACGGGTGATTAACGAACCAACGGCAGCCGCATTGGCCTACGGATTAAACAAAAAGAAAGACGAGAAAATTGTGGTGTATGATTTTGGTGGTGGAACATTTGATGTTTCTATTTTAGACGTGGGCGCCGAAACCATTGAAGTAAAAGCCACCGGCGGAGACACTCATTTGGGCGGAGATGATTTTGACCAGCGGGTAATGGAATGGGTGGTGGGCGAATTTAAAAAAGACAACGGCATTGATTTGCATAAAGATAATTTGGCCGTGCAAAGAATCAAAGAAGCCGCAGAAAAAGCCAAAATTGAACTTTCCAGTTCAATAGAGACGGAAATTAACTTGCCGTTTATTACTTCCGGCGCCGATGGCCCAAAACATTTGTTGATCAAATTAACCCGGGCAAAGTTTGAAGAAATGGTGGGGGATTATATTGATAAATCTATTGAATTGGTTAAAAAAACCTTGAAAGAGGCTAATTTGGAGTCCAACCAAATTAATGAGGTGGTGTTGGTAGGAGGCCAAACCCGTATGCCAAAAATTATTGCGGAAGTGAAAGCTTTGTTTGGCAAAGAACCCAACAAAGAAGTAAACCCGGATGAAGTGGTGGCCATTGGCGCGGCCGTGCAGGGGGGAATTATGCAAGGCAATGTAAAAGATGTGTTACTACTTGATGTTACGCCTTTGAGCCTTGGCATTGAAACCATGGGTGGAGTTTCAACCGTTTTGATTGGCAAAAACACCACCGTGCCAACCGCCAAAACCCAGGTGTTTTCAACCGCCGCGGATAGCCAGCCAAGCGTGGAAATTCATGTGCTTCAGGGTGAACGCCCAATGGCACAAGATAACAAAACGTTGGGCAGGTTTATGCTTGATGGTATTCCGGCGGCTCCGCGCGGAACTCCGCAAATTGAAGTGAGTTTTGACATTGACGCCAACGGCATTTTGAATGTTTCTGCTAAAGATAAAGCCACCAACAAAACCCAGTCAATTAAAATTGAAGGCTCAAGCGGATTAAGCAAAGAAGAAGTGGAAAAAATGAAAAAGGATGCCGAACTTCACGCTTCAGAAGACAAGAAAAAGCAGGAAGCCATTGAAACCAAAAACTTGGCAGATGCAATGGTGTATACTTCTGAAAAGACGTTGAAAGATGCTGGCGAAAAAGTGCCGGCTGAAATGAAAACTGAAGCTGAAACTAAAATTGCCACATTGAAAGAAGCCCAAAAATCGGATAATATTGACGATATAAAAGCCAAGACAAAAGATTTGTCAGAGTATATGCAGAAGATTGGAGCAGAGTTAAATAAGGCAGGCGCAACTCCACCAACTGACGAACCAAAACCGGAAGAGAAGAAAGAAGAACCGAAAGCGGACGAGGGAGAATTCAAAGAAAAAAAATAGGCGCCGGGTCAAATTGACTCACGGCACCTTAGAAAAGATAGAGAGCGACTCTTTCATTTCTTCAGCGGTTCCTTGGTGACAGCGAACACCCGATGGGGGTATTGAGCGAAATCACAGGAAACAACTTCCTTTCCCAGCTTTACTTGATCATCAAGCACCTCTTCAATGTACCGATTGAAGGCTTCCTCGTTATCAGGATCCGAACTGCAAATGCTAACAACGCGATGCTTTGTGTCCAGCATTGCATTTCTCCAAAAAGGATTAGGAAGGACGAACTCTTTTAGCATCATAGCATATCATACAAATCTGTCAACTCTTCACCTAAATTTGGCTAAATTAAGGTGAAGAGTCAATACATGGACTACTTGATATTTAGGAGTAAGATATATAAATATATAATTAGTTCGCCGTTCATAAAAATAAATTGAGATTGATTTTTATTCTCTTGCTCGGCTAATTATAAAAATATAAACTAAAAAAATATGACCAACAAAGCATTAGAGAAAAATTTAGATAAAGTGTTGCGTGAACTAAAAGGCCTGCGCCGCGATATGGCCATGGTTTTACCTACCGAAAAATTGTCTGATTATCATAATGCAAAATCCATCAAAGCCGCTTTCAAAAAAGCAATGAAACAATATCCTCCAAAGGTATGATTTCTATTGGTCAAACAGATGATTTCAGAAAGAAACTAGAAAAGTTACCCAAGAGTATAGTAAGGTTGTATACCAAGCAAAAATATATATTTGAGCTGGATTGGCGCGATAGCAGGCTTCATGTTAAAAAGTTGGTTGATTTGAATGGATATTCTTTCAGGATTACTAGAAACTACCGGGTGTTATTTTATTTCCAAGATGATAAAAGAATTATATTTGTTGATATCGGCCATCGGAAAGATATTTATGAATAAATAATATGGATTACTATGAAGTCTTAGGGGTTACCAAACAGGCATCCCAAGATGAGATAAAAAAAGCCTTTCACAAATTGGCTCACAAGTACCACCCTGATAAAGGCGGGGATGAAAAGAAATTCAAAGAGATAAACGAAGCTTATCAGGTGCTTTCGGATGCCCAAAAACGTCAGCAGTACGACCAGTTTGGCCAAACATTTGATCAAAACGGGGGGGGTGGAGCGGGAGATTTTAATTGGGCATGGCAGAACCAGGCGCAAGGCGGGTTTGACGCAGAAGATTTGGGTGACATTTTTGAAAACTTTTTCAGCTTTGGCGGGGGAGGCAGAGCAACCAGGCGCAAGGATATTAAGAAAGGAAAAGATATTCAGGTGGATATTGAAATTGAATTGGCAGAAACCTTAAAACCTATTGTGCGACAAATCAGAATCAACAAACTTATTTTTTGTAGTCGATGCGTGGGGAAGGGAGCGGAACCCGGAACTAAACTTAATGAATGTTTTTCATGCCGCGGAACCGGACAAGTTCAACAAGTTAAACGAACTATTTTAGGAAGCTATACCACTTTTGGCACCTGCCCGGAATGTAAGGGAGAGGGAACTAAGCCTGAAAAGCCATGCAACGTATGTAAGGGAGAGGGCAGGCTGAAAGGTAATGAAACCATAGATTTTACTATTCCGGCAGGAATTGATAACAACCAGGCCATTGAGATCCCCCAGAAAGGCGATGCAGGTAAAAAGGGCGGTAAAGCAGGGGATTTGTATGTGCGGGTGTATGTTAAAAAACACCCCGTTTTTGCGCGCAAGGGAGATGACTTATACTTAACCCAAGAAATTGCGTTTTCACAGGCCGCGTTAGGCGATGAAATTGAAATTCCCGCGCTGGAAGGAACGCAAATTTTACTGACCGTGCCGGCCGGAACCGAAAGCGGCAGGATTTTGAGAGTTTCCGGAAAGGGGATTCCAAATTTCGGCTCAAACCACAGGGGAAACATGTATGTGGAATTGTTGATTAGAACGCCAAAGAAGATTACGCGTGAGCAAAGAAAAACACTTGAACAACTCAAGAAAGAAGGGCTGTAAAAATATTATTAATATACTTCATCAACTTTATGTTGAACGTTACCGGTTTTGCAAATGCCTTGGCCATGATTGTAATTATATTTCATCCAATCATTTATTTTTTAATTAAAAAATGGCCGGGAGCTTTCACTTATTTTGTGCGATTGGCAACCCTTGGAGTTATCATCAAACCCGATGGTTTTGATTTAAGTTTTAAGAATATGCTTATTGGCACTCTGTTCAAAACGATATTATTCTGGGCCTTTGGATTTTTCTTAGCCTCTTTTTATAATATGTTCATCTCCTAACAGGGAACCCGAAAATTGACAATTCGCCATTTTTGCATTAAAATTTTATTGAGTGCGTTCTGCTGCAACAGGATGCACTCCTAGCTCCTATAGCTCAACGGTAGAGCAGTTGCCTTTTAAGCAATTGGTTCCAGGTTCGAATCCTGGTGGGAGCACTAAATCGGTCTTTTCCACCAAAAAGTGTTGATTTAAGGTGAAAATACGACCAAGTTGCGGAGTTCCAAATTTAAAATTTCTGTCGTACGAAATTCCGGCTGGAAAGATTAACTTTTGGAACTTCGCACGCAAAGCGACTTCTAAGTCCAGCCATTGTTTGGCAAGGTTCTGAATGCTTTGCTTGGCATAATTGATACCGGCTTCGAGGTCATAGTGGTCAATATTGGCCTCGCCCATGGCCATTTTGACTACTAAAATCTGGTTTTCAACATCCCGTATGCGCTCCTTAAATTGTTCAGGAGTATAAGTTTCGCTTTCACGCATCTCAAAGATGCTTTTTCTTTTGGCTTTTAATTGATCCATTTCTTTCTCATGGCTCGTGCTTTGTTGTAACAGTTCAGAACTTTTGTTTTTCCAGTGTGCAAGCACCACCGCCTCAAAATAGGCGGTGAATGCTTGGGTTGGAACAATGCGCTGCAAAAGTTCAATGAAAGCATCTTCCATTTCTTTTTTGGGAATCCCCTTGCCCCTCAAATTACATTCGGAGTTATAGCAATGGTAATAGTCAAATACCTTGTATTTTCCACGTGGAGAACTACCAGTCAACGGATGTAGGCATGCAGGGCATTTTATGAAACGGCGCAATGGGAACTTTGGGTTATTGCGTGATTTTTTAATTCCAATCTGACCTCCGGTCCTGATCTGTTTAATGGCCCACCACTCTTCTTCGGTGAGCATTGGCTCATGCTTTCCCCGGATAACCACATCTGAGCCATCTTCACTTGGCCATGGATTTGTTAGCCAACCTGCATAGAATGTGAGCCGACTACCAAATAGTTGATTTACAAACTGCAACGTGGGCTTTATGCCAGTAAGCCTTTTAAAGTCCGTTTTCTTCAAGGTATCGACTATACCCTTTTCAGTGATAAGCTGTTTGGAATATTGCCTTAGTAGTCCCTGTAATATCGGAAATACTTTCGGGTGTTTCTTTTCTGGGGTAGTCTTTTTTTGACCATGCTTCTTGTCTTGGTTGGAAACGTAACCAACTGGCGATTTCCAAGGCCAAATGCCGCTTTTTAGTTTTGCGAGCATGCCATTAGAGGATCTTTGGGTTCTGACATCATTATCAAACTCAGAAATAAGGGCTAGCATGCCGCCTAATAGCTTGCCTGTGGCGCTTTCACCAACAATTGGCTCCGAGACTGAATGCAGCCTAGTACCATGATCAGAGAGCATTTTTTTGACCAAGATGTGGTCCTCCATGTTGCGAGAAAATCGGTCCAACTTGTAAACTACGAAAGCGTCTACCAACCCTTTGTTTTTCCGGCAGAATTCAATGGCTTCTATAAGCTTTGGCCGGTTGGCTGACTTGGCACTTTGGCCCTCATCCCTGAAGGGTTCGCCCATTATTTCAATATCATTTTCTTGACAATATTTTATGCATCTTGCTTCTTGGTCATCAAGAGAAGTGCCATTAACCTGCTCATCAGAACTGACTCGAACATAGATTATTCCTCGTCGTGCTTTTTCTGTTTTTGCGATTTTCTTTTTCATATTTATTTGTTTAATTTTAATACTTTTTTATTGGTTATTCCAGGCTTCTTTAGATTGGATTTATTGGCGTCATAATGGGGAGCAAAAAGATCCTTAAAATCCATTGCGATCTGATTGTCCTCAGTTATTGGTAGGATACTAACGCCATTTTTCTTCAGTTCGGATTCAATGAGCAGAAAGTCTGGTAGTTGGCGTGAGAGTCGATCATAATCGCGTACTATTACCTTAGTAAATTCTTTCTTTTTGGCATCTTCCAATAGTTTAAGTAATACCGGCCTTTTTAGCGTAGCGTCACTAAAGCCGTTTTCAATGTATTCTTTCACAATCATATACCCATTACCCTGGGCATACTTTCTAACTTCAGAAAGTTGCTTTTGAATGGTATTGTTGCCTGCCTGTTTTTCTCTTGCAGTCCCTACATAGATAACTGCTTTTTGAATTGTATTTTTCATAATTGTGTAATTTAATTTAGTTTTTTAATAATCACTTTTAAAGTCTGTAGAAGCCGGAAAATTTGGTGGATAACTCTGGGAAATTATCCACCAAATCCAGCTTTCAGAATCTCAGCCTATATGGGCATAGAAACTGGTTCTTCTAGCGCAAGTTCGTAATAGTGAACTCCGTGAGCTCCCACTTTGGCAACTACAACCTCTTTGCTTTTTAGGAGGTCTCGTACGGTCTGGCGAAGCCTTGCAAGTGGTAACTGCGTTTCGTCGGCGAGCATGTCTATTGTTAGCGGTTCACTCGCTTCTGCTAGTGCGCCTTTTACTGCATCGTAAGACTCTTGGATTCTGTCGTCTTCGCTCGTATCAACGCCCTTGTACACAAATTCCCATGTGCCTTTTTCCGTAGGCACCAAAGAGGCTTTAAATGGTTTGATTTCTGGCTGCAGACGCATTTTAGTTTGGCTGATGGTAAAGTCGGTATCTTTGCGGTCTACTGCCAGGTGGGCGTCCACGGCTGCGAGAATATCACTAGAGCCACGGATGCTTTGACTACTGCTCTTTTTTGCGAATCCCTGTGGTTTGCGGTGGTGATGTATGAAGAGGATGGCAAGATCATCACAAATAAGTTTTTTCATACCAGAGAATGTCGCTGACATCTCAGTCGCGCTGTTTTCTTCTCCACCATGAAGTCGAACAAGCGAATCAAATATCACTAAAACTGGCTTTTCCTTTTCAATTATTTCTTTCAGTTTTTCGATGTGCTCCTCATTATCAACTTTTACGCCTTCGAGTGATAGGAATATAATGTCTAATGTTGCATTAATGCCAAGATCTTTGAACCTCTCTTGTACCTGCCGGCGATGATTTTCCTCGTCGACAATCAGGACCTTTCCTGGAGTTGTTGGGAAGTGACCCAAGAATGGAATACCGGAAGCAATACTGGCGGCCATACTTTGGGTTAAAAATGTTTTATACGTGTTGGAATCGCCGGTTAAAGCCGTGATGGTGCCGAGCGGAATGAGATCCTGAATGACCCATCGACCTGGTGGGAATTCTTCTTTATAGAGATCGGTCAAAGTAAAAGGTGTGAAGTTCACCGGCTTAGCAGATGAGTCTTTGTCGCCACGATTTTTCTGTTCTCGTTGACTAATACTGGCAAAAATAAGACCTAATTCACCTTCATTAAGTGGCGGGTGTGCTATGGTCGCATTCCAATCTTTAAGAGCAGCCCAACCGGCACTCTCAAATAAATCCAATGGAAGGTGGTGCAATACTCTGCCGATATATTTGGTGGCAGTTTCGTTACGCATACCTTCAACGATTTTGACGGAGTCCAACTTATTGGGATTGCTTTCAGTCATCCTTTGAAGCAGATCCACTGGAATGTCGGTAAAGCCATCCTCTGGTGGCGTCAACCATTCATAGGCATTACCGGAAGCGTGAATTGACGGTGGCAAAACCACATACCCACCATCGCCCCTAACATCCGTTAATTCTGCCAATTTCCTAGCACTATTTTTAATGGTTTGGTTAGGATATTTATAGTAGAGATGCCAACCTAATCCCCCGGTCCTGACAGTAGCGGTTTTGGGAAAGGTTTCTACCGGTCCGCCTTTTTCTACATCAACAACAATAATCCCAGATATAGCGCCGGTGGCGCAGCCGATATTCATATCAGGGAATTGGGTAAACCATGCCTTGATTTGTTCTGGCGTAGCTCGTTCGTTTTGATATTGCTTCCATGAAATAAGAGGTATTTTATTCCTACCTACAGGGAAGACTGAGAATCCCAGAGCTTGGCATCTGAGTGCCTGCTCTAACATTTGAGTGTTCATATTTTGGTAATTTAATTAGTAATTTTCTAGGTAAACCGATAACCAAATGACTATGGGTCTCCAGGCACGCTCTTTTTGGAATCAACTACCTTTTTCTTCCAGGACTCATAAGCGATTTCGGCGAACAGTTGTGCAATATCCTGGATGTCGCGGGCCTCTTCTTCAGATATATGCTTTCCCGTTTCTTCAAAGTACAACCTTGCGAATTCCTGCCATGCTTTTTCTGTGTCCATTAGTTTAATCGTTGGAGTACAATCTGTTTTTTAGGTTCTTGGTGTTGTCCCAAAAAGAACGAGATTTTTGCTCCAAGCGGTCAGACCAAAAATCTTCGGCAGTATTTTCAATGCCAGCGCTCCGGCGAAAAATAAACTTCACTTTGCGTGGATTTTCTCTATCCAAAGAAAGTAACTCAAAACCCGCCGTTGCGAGGGCGGCGGCGCATCCAAGATCAAAAGTAGTCAGAACTTTACTACTGTCGATTTCTAAGGGAATTACTTTCTCTGTTTGATTTTTGTGTAATTTTTTGGTCATTTTGTTAATTTTCTTTCAAGTAATATTCGACCTTTCAAACAGAGTGCTGAAATTTCAGCAAAATGACCTTTTTGGCTTTAGTTTTAAAAAAAAATGCAAACAAAAAGCCCCACTGAAATTCAGTGAGGCGACTTAGTTTTTAAATTATAGCTTCGTGAAGCCCTCTTCGTCCGGCTCTTCTAGCACGTCCTTATGGCCGTAGTCAAAATCTTCTCTCAATTCGTTTCTTGGTAAGACATAAGCATTTCCACTTCCCCTCATCGTTGGCATGGGTATTAGTTTAAATTTGGGTATATAGCAACGGTGTTCCTTGTATGATTCAAAAGGATCCCCACCCGCTTCAGGAAATATCGTAGCCAATTTTGACGATAACTTTTTTGCTATTTTTTCACAGTTATTTATAGACTTTTCATTAGACGTGCCAAACAAAGAATGAGCCATATCAGCATTTGTAGCGCCTCTTCCATTTTTACCCTGCAAGATAGATAGTGATTCTAAAAATTGCCATTGTCTGTCCGGTTTTTTCTCTTTTTTGCCACTATAAAATCCCATATCGGCATTACTATACTTTTTTAAAAATCCAGTTTTGGAGGAAACCTCTATCTCAAGTTTATTCAAGAATTTAATTTCCATATCTCCCCATACGGTATTTGATGGCAGGATTATGGGCGTTGTACTATTTTTTTCTGTTTTCGCCGTACTTTTTGGAGTTAAATCGTCTATAAGCCCTGCGATTTTTGCTTTTATAGTCTGCACGCTTTTACCTTTAAGTACTCCTAAAGGGATGTAATCACGCTCAGAAGTATCCTCTATGGGAGTACTGTCCTCAAGATCCGCGGTTATAGAAATATCCAGTCCTCTCTTTTGTAAAAATACCATAATAGTATCTAAAAATTCCCGCTTTTGCAGAATGTCTATACCAATATCATTCACTACAAAAACAAGAAAGCCTTTTTCTTTTACCTCTTGCGGATTTTTATTTTCACTGCTTTCGCAGCGATATTTGAGTCGCCCTAGCACGCTTAATACTTCCTGTTCAAATGGGCTTAAAATCTTCATGTAATTATAATGGTAATTTTGCTAACTATACCATTTTTAGGATGTATCCGTGATTTTTGCAAGAATTGACAGCTCAACGCCTAGCCAGGAAGACTGTGACTTATTTTCTATGGACTAAGCGTTGAGATACGCCCAAACCTTAAATCGCCTTTTTATTTAGAAGCCTGCGATTACGTCTTAGGGGTTTTGAGGTATTAGCATTAGAGTCAGAAAGGTAGGCAACCATTAAGGCCTTTTCCGTGGCTTCAATTTCAGTTTCACCTTTGGCAAGCAATACGCCATTATTATCTAAAACCTGAAAGCCGATAACTTTGGCAAACTCTTCATTGTTTTCATTGGAATAATTTTCCAATATAGGAAATGTATGCATAGGATAATATAAATAATGCCAAATATGCTTCGACTAAGAACATATTAAAGAAGAGGATTGGCTTACTATTTAGTTGTCTTCTTTATCAATTTTCAAGTCTATAAAAAAGTATAGGTGCACTAGGTATGAATTCTGGGTAATGGCATCAGGGGGTGATTCGGTTGGGACTCCGGATTGGCTAGGGGAGGTAAGGTAGGCATGTGGCACGGAGGTTTTTTAAATTTCTGTAAATTTTTACAAATTGGGCTTCATATATAATTAAGGCATGGCTTGGACACCGAAAACCCAATATTTAAAAAAGAAAGAACTTTTAAGTAAAAAGAGGTTTTTTAGGCTGTTGTCAGAGCAGAGTAACTACATTGATCACGACACGGCGCTCGTTTTTTACATGGGGTTAGTAGCTTTGATTGGGGAAGAGCTACGACAGAACAAATTTATCCGCTTGCCGCATTTGGGGGATTTTGCCCTCATAGAACAAAAGCCACGAGTAGCTTGGTGCGGTAAGTCGCACACCGTAATAGGTAGTCGGGATGTTCTTAAATTTTATACAAAAGAATATCTCCGTCGTCGATTTAATAAAAGGCAGGGACCACCTCGTTATGGCGAGATATTGCCGCCAAAACCAATAGAGTAATCCCTGTTTATCGGGATTTTTGGCATAACTTGCGTAGCCGGCAGTCGTTTTTTAAGAATGACTGTTTTTTCGGTTAAAATGGGGTAATTGGACGATAATTACATTATAGCAGGTAGGGGCTTGACATATACTTTGCCATTATGGTATAATGAAGGTGTAGGCTAAAGGGTAGTCTACGAGCACAAAAACAACCCATTTTTCCGAGGGAGACTGTAATGTTCCAACTCACGATCCCGAGCACAGACGGCAAACAGTGGTACGTCATCGACGGCTCTGATAGCAAGGAAGTGCTAGAGGAGCGCGCCCAGCAGGAGCCACGAGCGGACGGTACTCACAAGATCGTCGAGATCGCTCCACGGCGCGGACAGGCTGACTTGCTCAAGACGATCAAGTACAGCGTCGAAAGGATCAATGATCTGTTCGCCAGTATCAAGGGTGTCGCGGGCGTACATGGGGAAAGCACCGCTTTCGCCGACGAAGACCCGCGCATGTGCAAAGTGCACGACATGCTTCAACGTCTGCACGGCGACATGAACGAAGCCGCTACGGAATGCGCTGAATGGATCAATGAACTCGTCGAACGCAGCCGGAAAAGTGCGTAGGAAGGCCAATTTGGTCAAAGGTTAAGGGAAGATACCTACATAAATTCTTCCCCTGATTCAGAAGTGTGTACTTCTGCTGACGACGCCAAAAGGCAGAAATCAGACCATAGTTCTTTAAGGAGTAATCGCAATGCGAATCATTACGAAAGCTGACATGACGCCCAACTTGCACCTCAAGAAGGTCAAGCTGGAAGGTCTCAAGGCCACGAACAACGAGTTCGCCGCCATGCTGAACGTCTGCCACAAGAACGCTACCGGATTCAAGGCAGAGGTGCTACTCTTCGACGGAGATGGTACTCTGACCATTGAGTTGCGAGATGTGTATCTGCCCGATAAGCTGATCCCCAAGTTCGCTATCGCATTCGATAGCTTCCTGGCGGAACCCGGTTACGACATGGGCACACTCTGCGAATGTGCACTTACCAATGTTCTGAGTGAAATAACATCGGTTATTTTCACTCGGGACGGCGACCAAGTCATGATCTATCTCAAGATCGGCGAATGGCGCAACGATGGCCAGATCGATCTCGAGACCGTTAAGGACTACTTTGTGTCAAAGTGAACTCAGGCAAAGGTTGAGGGAGAATACCTACAATAAATTTCTCCCACTGATCCAAGAATGTGTTATTCTTGCTGAAGAGTCCAAAAGGACGAAATCAGAATAACTTAACAATTCAGCAGCATCCATAAGGAGAGATTGCCATGATTACCCACGAGGAAAGCACGAGAATCATCAAGGGTGGAAAAATCTTGGTTCTCGTAACTATTCCCGGGACGGGAAAGTGCAAGCCTTGTGATGTGTGCCACAAGAACGAAGGTATCTTGGGCATCACATACGACCTCGACAAGACGACCACTGTCTTCTGTAAAGACGGGTCTGTCTATTCCAACAGCTACCCTGATCTCAAGGTCTACAATGTCTGCAAGGATTGTGCTCCCCCTGGCTTTTATGAGAAATATTACGACTCTGGCGGAGAGATCCAAAAGAGCGTAAGATTCAACTCAGACTTCGGAGGTGCATGAACTAAAGGTTACGGAGGAATACCTACAATAAAATTTCCTCCACTGATCCAAGAATGTGTATTCTTGCTGAAGAGTCGGAAACGACGAAATCAGAATAACTGACAACTTAACCAAGGGGAGGTTTAAATGCTAGATTCGCACTTTCCGCCGGAAGTTCCGAACATCAACGAAGCGGTCAGAATTACACCCATCAAGGAGGAATATGTACCCAAAGAGTACAAGTTCTTCTGCGAAGAATCTCATGTCGTCAGCCGATTCTTTGCAATCGACCATGCCGACAGGACATATGTCGTGGTCTACCTGAGCGGAGCGAAGATTCGGGAAATCAACTTCGGTCTCGAGCATCAGACCTGGTCTACCCACTTCGACGGCCAGCGAGTCCAGTTGGAAGTCGAAAAAATCCTGGAATAGATTCATTAGCCTAGGGGAGAGGCAAAACTCCCCATCACTTTTTAGCGCTGAAAGTTATTTCAGAATTAAAAAGTGAATATTAACAACAAAATCTTTTGTTCAGTCACAGCAATAAGTCCGTAAATCGTTATTGATTTATTGCTGTGACTGCCAATGTAGGTTGTCATGGTTTTGCCCCGAATGGGGTTATCTTTCGGGCAATTTAGCCCAAAGGACACGCTATGAAAAAGTTTGCTGCGGCTTCGTTTCGGTTGGGGCAAATCAATGCCCTGGTCAAGAAAATCGGCCCAGAGAATGTTCTGCCGATTCTTCGCGGAAAGCTGGAGGTGGTTTTAAAAAAACCTGATCCGCTGCTGCGATGGACTACGCAGAGCATGGGTCTCGGCCGCATCCACAAGTTCGTGGCTAACGAGAACCTCCCCGAAAAAAAAGGCAAGATCAAATTCTTGGGTAAGTCGCTCGATGTTTTCCTCGGCAAGGTCGAAGAAAACGTCGAACAGACCACCTTTGAAGTGTATGAACTTGCCAAAGAGTGTTCGGAGGAAGCAGTCCTTGGTGAGCTGGGAGCTTGTGCCGAAATTTACTTGGCGCAACTTTTCCGTTTTCTCCAAGATGTCTCACTCTCCGGCTGTGGCCCTTTCCCTCGCGATGGGAGCTTGACCACAGTTTACATCCGTGACGCTAAAAACGTGCTTCGAGCCGTGAACGTCATTTGGGTGCCCGACGAACGGTATTGGCTTCTCGACGCGGATGTAAACTGTAACGCCGACCCATACCAGGTTGGCCATCGGTTCATCGCTCGTGTCGCTATTAGCCGGAAGCGATCCTAAAATCATGCCCTACTCAATGGGCTAGTCAAAAAAACAGGCCATCGTTACCGCAAGGTATCGATGGCTTTTTCTTTGTTATTTTCAAGTGGTATCTTCCTCTTCCAAAAAATAATAAAAAGAGGTAATATTGAATCAACAATTAAGTCAGTAGCCTAAATCAGCAGTAATGCTGACATGGTGAATTGAGTCTCGTCAGAGGTGAAAAACCGATCATTAGGTTTGCTCTGACGAGCCATGTTCTGGAAACGGAATATGCCCTAGTGGTCGGCTTTTTGATTTTTTAAAAATATATTTTATTTGTTACTGAATGGGGGGAGCTTGGTGAGATAGCACCATATTTTACCAAGTGGAGATCACTAGCGGGAACCCATGGTGAAGTTTCCGTGAAATGACTACCAACATTAAGTGTTGGAGATCTAGTGTTGCCGGCAGGAGCCTGCTTTGTGCAGGGGTAATAGCTTTCCCCATTCCGTTGCAAATATTAGTAAAAAAATAATCTATGGAAAACTTTATCAAAGAAAACAAAATGATAATTGCTATTATAGTCGGATGTGCTATTTTAGGTGGCTTTTTCTATGTCACTCAAATAAGCAAACAGAATTCTATCGAAAAGCAACAACAAATAGAGATACAAACCAAATTACAAGAAAGAAAGGACCAAGAAAAGGCAACAGAGTTACAAAACTCACGAGAATCTCTGGGAAAATCTTCATGCGTAAGCGAAGCGCAAAGAATAGCTGTTGAAATGAACCAAGATTCTTGCAATCGAGCTGGATACTGTATCCCTGGGGAAGACATGTATTCGGTGACACAGTATAAGAATCTTTATGAGGTGTGCCTGCAAAGGAAGGGGTTAAAGTAATTTCATGAAAAAAAAGAATTGGCGCCAAAGAATTATCCGTATCTTCATAGTCGTAATTTTTTGTACGATACCCTTTTTCCTTGGAAATTTTTACCATGCACACCAATATAGAGCAGAAATTGAAGCCGGACAGAATTGGGAAACCACCCATTCTGACATAACCAACAGGGTTAAAATTAACTGTTATATCGGCAATAAGCAGATATTTAGCGCAGAAGATACCAATTTAGAATTTACCCAAAAAGACTTTGATACAAACGGGGAATTTATTGGTCACGACAAGAATTCTTTAATACAAAAAGTCTGCGGAATTTCTAGTGGCGAAATGGATGAGATTATAGCGCGAATAAGACAGGGAGAAGATGCTCCACTCTTATTCAGCGTGACGCTTACCAATTAAAGTTAGGTTTGGTAGTATAGAAAGTAATATAGCAAAATAGCACGCTGATGCTAATGAAATAGGGGAGCAGTCAATGCTCCTTTTCTGCTGTTGAATTTTTAAAAAATAAGGAGTAATCTTACTAAAATCCAAATTATAAAAAGTAATGGGAAAAGATAAGAAATACGAAAAATTGGAGCGGCGTAGACTGGCGCAAATAAGATATTCGGCCAAACGCCGTACAAAAAAATGGAAGAACCGAAAGAAGGCTAGAAAGATTGACCATCAAAGGCAGATACAGAAAGTAAGAAAACAGGCGAAGAAACCATATGCAAAACTGCCGGCGCCGAAGTCTTTTTCTCTTATTACAAACACAAATGAAGTTCTAAAATACTTCGACGAGGCGGAAAAAAGGCTAAGAGGTGGTGAAAATATTACGCTTGATATTACAAATGTTAGGACGCTTACCCCAGATACGATAGCGTTAATGGTTGCGAGTGTTAATGATAGCGACTTTTATCATGAAGGGAATGTTAATGGCAATATTCCGCAAGACCCCACTTTGGCAAAATTGTTCAATGAATCCGGCTTTCATGAACATGTAAGCACAAGAGGATTTTTTGTAACCAGCAAGAACAGCTTATTACACAAGGAAATGAATAGAAAGGTGGTTTCCAGTATAGCAAAAGATGCATCGTTAACGGGGATTAGACACGTATTTGGTAATGAAAAACCGTTCGAACCGCTTTACGAGATTTTAATCGAATGCATGTCAAATACGAATAATCATGCAAGCTTGCATGATCGTGGCAAATGTAATTGGTGGTTATATGCATACAGTGATCCAAATAAAAAAGTTACGTCATATTCTTTCCTGGATTTGGGCGTTGGTATATTCAAAAGCGCCGTCGTGCAGGAAAAGTTAAAAAATTTCTTTAAAGGTACGGTATTGTATAAAAACATTAACCTAGTTGACGACTTGCTGGCTGGTAGGCTACAATCGCGGGTAGATGAGGATAGAGAAATACGAGGTAAGGGCATTCCTCAAATTGTAGACCATTCCAAGCTACAACAATTCAAATCCTTTTATATCATTACAAATGATGTTAAAATGGACTTGAAAACAGGCGTAAAAGAGCAGCTTAGCCACCCATTAAATGGCACATTTCTGTATTGGGAATTACAGAATTAACAAACAAAGATATGGATATTAAAGATACAATAATAATAGCAACTGATTTTTCAGATCATCCCGGCTCTCGTTACCGCAAGGATGGGGAATTTTCAGGTGAACAATTTTTAGAAGAAATCCTGTTGCCTAAATTTGAAAAAGCAGTAAAAGAGAACTATCTTCTGCTCATTGATTTGGATATGGTATATGGATACCCATCCTCTTTTGTTTCGGGATCATTTGGCAAATTATCGGTCGATAAGGGCGCTGATTTGGTTTTGAAGCACATTCAATTCAAATCTGAAGAAAACCCTGTACGCCTGGAAAAGATTATCCGGGAAATAAAGGAGCCGAGAGGAAAAGTTGAATGAACTCCCATCAGAAGTATTTTACTGTCGGATTTGTATTTTTCCTGGTCGGCATCCTTGCTGGCCAGTTTTTGAAAGATATCCCATATCTAACGTTAGACCCCAGCGTAAGCCCTCTAGAGGTAGCAAATCTCTTTGTTGGCATAGCTATTGCTTTCCTCATCCCCTTTACCGTTAAGAAGTATATTGAGGACAAAAAAGATATTAAATCATTTTTGGTTGATGAGTTTAAAGAATTAATTGCCACCATCCACGAAGTAAAAGCCATTATTGCTAAAGCTCGTTCGGCTAACATTTTTACGGCTGACAATAGAAATGATATTCGAGCCCAATTTCACGAGTCTGAGTTGAAGGTTAATTCAATTACAGAACAACTTAAAATAGCATTTGTGGCCCAATCACCAAAAACTGAAGCAGTGCTAAAGGAGCTTCTTTGGAAATACGACCATTACATTACAGGGGGAGAGCTAATGAATTCAAGTTTTACTGCAGTGGATGAACGCTTCTTCCGGGAAAGCAACATTGAGTACTCTAAAATGGAAACCGGCCTGAAAAAACTAATCCACGAAGTGTATAAATTCTGATTTTTAAGTGGTAAAATATCAGTAGCAGATTAGTTTTCTATACCTATATACTAACATTCTGAAAGCTGGCCATTTCCTGGTAGGCCTTCGTAATTTCGGCAAATTCTTTAATCTCTTGCACTATACCGTTCCAATCGTGTAAGATTAGGGGCACACACATGTGCTAAGTCAGGTGATGGGGTGGGGTCACCAAATTAGCCAAACAAAAACCTCTGAATAATTCAGAGGTTTTTGTTTGATTTTAACTCAATTCTATCTTTTTATCTTTGATGATAAGCTTGCTTTTCATGAATGATAGCAGTTCTCGTTTTTCGGTTATGGTACCGTCCCTTAATAAATATTTTGCATAATTCCGTATATCAATATCCGCGTTGTGAGATTCTTTTTTGTGGCCCAGCACGCCGATCCTGAATTTATTGAACCTTGCGATTTCCAGTTCAATGGAGGCTCTAATTCCTAATTCATCAAGATCTATTCTATCAATTAATTCTATAAATTCATTGATTAATCCTGGTTCAGTAATGGCTGGATTTTTGCAATCAATGTTTCTTGCCGTTGAGCAGAAGTAGTAGACGTGACGGTTTACTCCGCCGTCTTTCAGTTTTTTAAATTTCTCATCGGCAGTGATCCCGGAGCCGCAGTAGCCACATTTTATTAATTGCGTGAAGGCAAATTCCTTTGACTCGGTTTTTGGAATAAACTTTTCATTGAGTACCACCTGCACCTTATCGAAAAGTTCCTTGGTAATAATCGGCGTATGCTTGCCCTGATACCAGTTGCCACTGCCGACCGGGTATTCAAACTCGCCGTAGTAAAAAGTGTTTCTCAATAAAATGTAGATATTTCCGAGCGTCAGGGTTTTTCCAGTTTTGGTTTTAAAGCCGCTATCTACCAGCCAGCGAAATACTTTCCGGCCAGACCACTGTTCGTTTCCCACTTTTTCAAACATCTGCTTGACAGTATGGCCGCGGTGAGGATCAACTTTTACCTGGCACTTTTTATCCGTACGATGCTCGCTCAGATACCCGGTCGGCGGCTGGCTCGGTCGCCAGCCCATCTCACACCTGGCCTTAAGGCCACGCATAACATTGACCACCTTGTTATCGTTTTCTAGTTTGGCCTGACTGCCCAGAATCATGAGTAAGAATTTTTCGTTGGGATTATTGGTGAACTTTTGGCTGTAGGTTCTGATTTCTACGATCAGCTTTTGGTCTATTAAATCTACCACTGATCCTAAATCTCCGGCATTCCTTGCCAATCGATCGGGTGCCCAGGTCAAGATGCCATTGAATTTCTTTTCACGGATTTCAGCCAGCATTTGATTGAAGATTGGCCGCTGACCTACTTCTTTGGAGGAGTGAGCTTCCTTCTTAATTTCTGCTACCATCAGACCGTCGCGTTCTGCCAGAGCCAGCATTTCTTTGATTTGGGACTCAATGGAAAGTGCCTGCTGGTCTTCGGCCTCGGTGCTTTTTCTGGCATAGAGGCAGTATTTTACGGTTATGGGGACGACCACAGATTTTTCTCTTGTTGATATAGTTGTATTTTCCATAGTTTTGTATTGAATGGTTTTAATAATATCTCCGACCTTTCTACATCAAGGAATGACGCAACCCCACTAGGGAGTCCAGACCCCGTGAGTTGGTAACTTCCCAGTTTATTTTTGGCTCATATTATAGAGCCTTTTTGTTAATTTTAAGCTAAAATTATTGACTAAATTCGGAATACGTGTTGCTATTGACAAGGAAGCTGGCTTATGCTATAATGGGGATATAGGATGAACGTGAGTTTTACCTATAAAAACAGTACTTTTCACCCCTATTTTGGGGAGGCAACTCGGAAGCCTTATTCCGAACAAACAAGGAGACGGCAATGTTTCGCAAACTGAAGGACTGCTGGAGCGAGTGGAGCGTCCCGTTCGTGGTTATCACCGTCCTCGGTGGATTGGTGGTTGGCGGCATCTGGTACGCAACCCGACCGACCACCTACGACTTTGGAAACGAGTCTCGGTTGGTGGTGCCCGTCGGGGTCTTCAGTGCCGACATGCGCGACAAGGGCAACGGCGTCGTCGTCGAGAACGGAGCCAACGTTACTGTCTACAACGACAGTGAAGAGTGGCGGACACTCACGGTGTCGTACCGCAAGCCCAACTGCGGCATTCTCGACACTCATGCCTTCGAAGATTTGCCGCCGAAGTCATCAAAGACATTCGGTGCAGAAACCTCGAAATACGAAGGAATGCACGTCAGCGTGTCCGACTACGCGCAGAAAAAGCGCGACAAAGAAGCCAGGTAGCAAAGGTGCTACAAATTCGCAAAAGGTTAAGGAAGAATACCTCGGTTAAAATTTCTTCCATTCAAAAGGCCGATTCAGTAATGTCTCGGCCACACTTCAGAGTAATTTACTATCGTAGATTTTTCTGAAGTGTCGATGGAAATTTTCACCAGTTCTTTCAAGGAGAAACCGATGAACGAGGTCAAGAAGGGTCTGTTTTCGCTGGAAGAGTCCATGCCCTGTCAGCCGAGGAAAATCCGCATCGGCCACTATTTTCTTCCCGCCACGCTTGGCAGGTCAGAACAAGAAGAGGCCGCGGCGCGCATCATTTCCTTCTCTCATCAGCTCGACCAGTGGGTTGGCGTTAGCTGGCCCAAGATCGTCGAGATGATGAAGGCGGACTACGAAAAGGACAAGGCTTCCAAGACGAAACTCGACCGCCACAACGAGCGCATGAAGGTGTGGTTTACGCAACTGAACCGCCACTTCTGGCTCTGTGTCCTCACTTTCGGAATCTGGGCGTTGTTCGTGCGAAAGCCCGAACGCTCCACCGAGAAGGAAGAAGAGCCGGACATGCCGTTCAGTGGCATTTACCTCTTCGGCCCTCAGCACGTCGTTGCGGGCATTCAGGAACTCCTCGAGCAAAACATGCTCAAGAAAGTGACTGAAGGAGAAGGTGAGGGCGCAGTTGATGTGCTCTTCCCGACTCCCGCACTCATTTCCCGAATCATGGAAGTGCAGGGCGTTGCCGCCTAACATAAAAAGGCGACAAGCACGGTTTTCCCCAAGTCCAATAAGGATGGGCATTAGGGGCGTGGCATCTGACACGTAAAAACAGACAAGGACGAGTCGCTTTTGACTCGTCCATACTTCAGAGCAGTTTTCGATGAAAACTTTTCTGAAGTGTTGAAAGAGGTAATCGTTCTTTTCAAGGAGAAGGTCATGGCTCTGTTTCTGGTCGAAGTGCAGAAATTCCAAAACAGTGAGTTCGAACCCGTCGAGATCGTCACCGCTGACAACGCCAAGTTGGCCACGGAAGACGCTGACACCCGACACGCCGGGACGACGCACTGCCGCAAAGTCCGCCAATGGACTGGCGCGCTCAAAGACATCGAACAGCTCGCAAAGCGGGGGCTCAAAGTCTGCCAGGGCGGCGGCTTGTGTGCTCTCGGTAGCAAGTATCCCCATCTCGCCAAGATGAGCGAGGACGATGCTCTAGGCGCCAATGCCGTCATCGACGATCTGAAAAAGCAGCAACAAGGGTCGTAAGACCAAGGGCGATTCGAAAGGATCGCCCGTACTTCAGAGAAATGTATGCAAATAGATTTTTCTGAAGTGTTGATGGAAATGTTGTACATTCAAGCCCAATTTTCGGGCGACAACCTCAAAAGGAGACTGACTGTGAGTATTTATCTTGTTGAGATTGGCCCGGCATCTGGTGATGAATTTGCTCCGAAGGAAATTACTTCGGCGCTCGATTACCAAACCGTTGCCAACTATGTTCAACGCGAGTACTTGGAAGGAACTCGCTGCAGGAAGAGGATCCGCATCCATAGCCATGATGTGCTCAAAGAACTTCTCGCCAAAGGATTTGGCGTGTGTCCAGGAGGGGTCCAATGTCTTCATCGCCCAGCTGATGCCATTTGGAACTCGCACCTTTTCAAAGTGGGATAGAGGCATGGGAGACCCACAACAGTACTTTCGTTAAAGGAGTTAATGGTAAACGAAATCGGACAGATTTTCTCGATGCTGATGGTCTTGGTTATCATGGGCCTCGGTTTGACACTCATGGTAGGTGGGCCAAAACTGGCGGAGAGATATTGCGTCTGGCTACGCAACACAACGTTCAGCTTGATTCTGTGGACAATCAAGCTACCCTTCCAACTAATCGGGAAAATGATATTTGGAGGGAAGAAAAAACAGAAGAAGAAAAAACGTCCATGAACAACAAAAAGCTCCGCGGGAAACCTCGGAGCTGTTTTAATGCATAATTTTTAAGAATAAGGCTCGTCTACCGGGTTATTTTTTGTTATAATTCACTAACCTCAAAATTATGCCAGAAAGAGAACCATCTTTTGAACCTGAAATCTCTGCCCAAGAATCAGTAAGTGGCCCCACGCCAGAGCAACTTAAAATGGAGAACGTTGAAACAGAATTGCTGCCAGAAATAGTTGAGATGGTAATGGAAAAGGTACGAGATATTAACGAAAAAGACATTGCCTATTCAGGAGTTGCTCGTTCAGGAGTTGAACCTACGTTTGGTTTACAACTATCGCCCGAAATTTCAGATATGGAAAGTGGAGAAAAAGCTTTAAAATCTGTATTACAAGATGGACTATTGAGTGTTTCCAAAGAAGATAGTATACCCCATAATGTCTATTTCAATATCAACGGTAGGTGTAAAAATATCTATGAGCAGGGAGTTAGTGATTTTCCTATAACAGAAAAAGACAAACCACAAGTTTACTACGGACGTTTTTCAGCGGGCAGATTAAATATTATGTTTGATATGTCTTTTTTGAAGGAAGCTGATTTAGATTTTTATCTGCACCACTCCAAGAATCCCAGGGGTCATTCGGTTGCAGCAGAGGGATTAAAAAAGGGTCAGTACATGGTAAATCCATCACCCGAAGATGCCAGTGTAGTTATAGATACTATTAGAAATGGACAGGAAACGGAATCGTACGCACCGGGAACTGGCTTTGTAACTTGCTCTGATATTGATCAAAAATACTTTTTAGGTGTTGTTGTCCCTGCCATTCTGAGAGCTGCGACGGACCAAGAAAGGGAACAATATGGTACGTCCTACATAATTGATGATAGTAAAGATGCAGAAACTAAAAAACAAGAGTATGTAAAAATGGTTGAAAAAACAATGCTTGAAATTTATAAAGATGGACCCAATATGTTAATTCCTGTTTATGATGCAGAGGGAAACTTATTGTGGCCGAAACAAATGACTTACGACGAAGTAAAAAGTTTGCTGGAAAAGAAGAAAGAGAATAAATAAAAATTACACTATGCCAGAAAGAGAACCACCTTTTGAACCTGAAATCTCTAGACAGGTACCAGTAGATGAACCTACTGCATCAAAACCCGAAAAAAGATTACGAGGGGAAATTGATCCTCGTTTTTTGCAGGATCAATTTAATCTCCCTAAAGAGCAATGGGATGAAAAATTCCGTCAGATGATTCAGGAAAAAGCAGAAGAAAATCAGCGAGCTATTGAAGAAACGGAACGGGAGCTTGCAGGAGAAGTTTTAGAAACCTCACAAGAAAAAATCAAGGAATCTCCTGAGGTAATCCGCGAAAGAACTTTTGAGCGCTATACGAATGGCTTAGGTTTAGATGAAGGGGCATTGAAAGGAAAAAAGATTTTGGACTTAGGGTCTGGTGGAGGCGAATTCATAGAACATCTTATCAAAGAAAATATTACCCAAGAAGCATATGGTCTTGATGCCAATCCCGATAAACTGCCAATAAAAGAAGACCTCAAAAACCATATTTTTGAGGGTAATTTTCAAAAGGAGCTTCCTATAAAAAATCTTGATTATGTCGTCTCTTTAGGTACAGTCTCAAACGCGATTTGGGGAGGCGAGGAAGTGCAGGACATAGAAGGCATTATTAAAAATTCTCTTGCCGCTTTAAAGGAAGGCGGAGAAATGAGAATATACCCTATTCAAGAAGCCACAGAAAATTCTGACCTTGAGGGCACCAAAGAGTCTCATAAAAAATGGATTGAGCTCCTGGAAAAAATCTCTAAAACCGAAGGCGTGGAATATAGTATTAACCCAAGGACCGTGAAGGTGGTTGGTAAAAATAATGATATAATCCTTGAATCTGTGCTGGTTATCAAAAACGAGTTAGGCAAGGAGGCTAAATGGCACAAAATTGTTGAAGATATTGAAAGCACCACCGATGGCCTAGGAAAGAAAATAGAAAAAGATATCAAGGATACTGTCATTGGGCTGAACGCCCTTGGCATCGGCACATACCAATCCTGCCACGGTCACGTTAATAGAGGTAGAATTTCTCCGTGGGTCGCTATTAACGCTCCCAATGCACCAGAGCCGAGATTTCTTCCACGAGAAGAAATAACCAAAGGGGTGTATGAGAAATATGGTATATCAGAAAATTTGTGGAAAAAACAGGAAGCAGTAACCGGGGAGTGGAAGCAGGAAGAAGCTAAACTGCAAAAATTAGGGGATTCTGAATACCGAAAAGCAGTAGATGAATTACGAGAAAAATTATTTAAAAAGCATGGTTTTACCGAAGACGATGTTGAAAAGTTTAACCAGTTGAGCAAAGATCACGACCTTAAAGAGACTCCTGAATATGAAGCGTGGAGCGAAGAAAATAAAAAGCTACACGCAAGAGTTGGTAAACTTTTAGAGGAATTTTATAAAGAGAGGGAAGTTCCTGAAAACGTGAGAATATTATTGGCAGAATACTTTGAAGGAAATCATTTTAATATTTACAGCGGGAAGGAAGATTACGGAAAAGAACCGAGGAAAAAAATCAGCGATAAAGAAAAAAGAGAACTTACAAAACGGCTAAAACTATATCGAGCCGAATTTAAAGAATTCGCAGAGTTTTTAAAGGATAAATTTTTTGAGTCGTAGTATCTATTATTAAAATTATAAAAATATGTCGGAAACAGGAGGTAATTTTGAAAGCCAAGAAGATGGAGTAGAAAAAGCCACAAGAGAGGAAGTTGAGGCATTGCTCGCTGACCTTGAAACATACGATGACCAGCACAGTCGAGGTGCGTGGCTGGGAAGAGGTATGGCCGGTTTAATTATGTCTCACTTCGAGGGACAAGATGATGAAGATGAAGAAAAAGATGAAGAAACATTAGGAGAAAGTAAGCCATCGGGGCTGGAACACTTGCATGAAGAAATATCCAAAAATCTAAAATTGCAGGACTTGCTTGATAGGCACCAGAAGACTCTTGAAAAGCTTGGTATCGACTTGGAATCCCCCAATCCGCATGGCGATTTTGACGAGCAGGAAACGTATGCGGTAGGTGATATGAAAATAGACTTTACCAATCAGGAAAACTTTGTAAATTATTTAAAATCAATTGATGAAAAGTCTCTCTCATCTGCTGAACTAAAATTAGTAAAAATGGTAATCGAAAAGGTGTTAAACAGGGTGAGGCAAGAATATAATTTCGAGTCAGCAGACGACAGATTGTTGGAACTATTTTCAGGTATAAAAGATATGGTTGCTGAATCCAAGAGACTTGGGCTTGAAAAGGAGGCTGAAGAGCTAGAAAGGTGCATCCATTATAATAAGCAAAAAGCGCTTCCCCAGTACATCCATGCCCGCAATAGAAGATTTCTTGAACCTATCGGAGAAGGATTTAGCTGGAGCACCTACCAAAGAGATTGCACTCCAGAAAAGTACACTGAGCGGTGGGAGGAAGCATTTGAGGCACTGGATGAAGCAAAGGAAAGTAAAAATTCTATCCAGCTATACAACGATATTCTTTCTTATGCCACTGCGTGTATTGAGTTTGCGGAGAAGGATATTGCGGGCCCTGAAAGATATAAGAATTATTCAGCGGGGTATGTTGAAAAAATAACTCCAGCGATTGAAAAGACAAAGAAAAAATTATCTAAATATAAGCCCCTAGAATCAAAATAACTAAAATTATGTCAGTAGAAAATCCATTTGAGGGTAATTCAGAGCCACTTCCAACAGAACAGCCATCAAAAGGGCAGGAAATACAAGAAGGCTCGGCAACAGAAAGCCAAGAGAAAATTTTGAAAGAAAAAATATTGCATCTTCAGTTAGAATATGCCCAAAGATTATTTGAAAAGAAAATCCCTTCACCCTCAGATACCATAAACACCGAATCTATGGATTTTAAGCAGACGCTTGAAGAATTTACTGATTTGTCCACTAGCGTCCGAGATGCTTTCTTGCAAAGAACTGGCAAGGATTTTGGTTCTGAAGAAAATTATAAAGAATTTGAAAAAGTAAATCAGATAATAACTGAAAAAATAATTGAGGCTTATAGTAATAATCCAGATAATTGGATGAATACTGTGGACGGCGTTATCTCTGATACTATTAATCAGTTGCCTGAAGGCGGGCCATTACAAGAAAAGGGGCCTGAAGAATTTCACGCAGGAGTTTTAAGGTATAGCGTGGGTGCTGGGCATGGTGGATTAGAAGAACAAGGGATTACTCCAGAAGATGAATGCATTAAAACCCATCTTGACCCGCTTTTTAAACAAGAGGATGTGCCAAAAGGAAAAAAGTTAAGCGAGCTTTACAAAGAGGCTTATGCTATCATTGCTAAAGAGGTCAAAGAGAATTACCCAAGCGTAAAAGCACTTGTATCAGAATCTTGGCTCTTCGATACCAACCTAGCCGAAGAGATTGGCATGCATACTTACCCTAGTGGTAATGAAAATATGTTTCGGGCCAGAACATTTTGGGGCCAATTTATTAACCGAGAAGGTAAAATCAACGAAGAGCGAGTAAAACAATTTTTAGAAACGGGCAAGCCTCCATTTAGGGTGAAGAGTGGATATATTCCAATGGATGAATTCATGGATAAATATGGCTCTAAGGAGTAGTTAGTAAAATGGTTTATATTATTAAAAATCAAAACTATGCCTAAGCAAGAAAATTTACCGGATCCAGAAAAAGTGGACGGCTCAACGCAATATTACTACGAAGCGATGAAGGCTGATGGAACCGAAGTCACTGGTAGTGTAGCTGCAGAATCAAAAGATGAAGCGGAAAAAGAAATAAGGGGGAGAGGACTTTTTGTTGCAAAGTTGATGGGGGAAAGTGAGAAACCAGAATCAGAAGAAATAGAGCCGAGTCAACAAGAAGAAGAGCCGAAAAAACAAGTTGAAAAAATGGAGGATGTAGAGAGTTTTGAGGACTTATCTGAATTGGTAGATAAAAAACAGAAAGACGAAGAAAAAAGGGGAAGAATAAAAAGTATTGTTGAAACTGCAAAAGCAAATTTAGATGTTTTTATTAAAGAAAATGACGAAGCGTCTTTTGAGGATTTTTTGGATAGTGAAAAATCTTTATTAAAACCGCTTAATGAAAAATTAAGAAATAAGTTAGTTGAATTACTAAAATCGCAAGCAGAAAATTCGTTGGCAAAAAAAGAAAACCGCCAAAAAGAAGAAGAAAGGCAAACTGGTGAAGCGGAAGAAATAGATGTAAGAAAAAAGGAATTAGAAGGTAAATTTGAGGAGGCAAAAGACGATACAGAAAATGAAGAAAAATTTGACCATTGGAGTGATATGGCTGGATTAAAATCAGTTATAGAAAGCAATGGCGGAAAAGCTTGGGGTCAATTAGACGACGTAATGTCTAAGATTTTCTATGATATGGAGAGGAAAATTAAAAAAGATAATGAGATAACAAGTGGAGATATAGAATTGTGCATAACCGACGCGAATATAGCGATGAAATATTTTTATAAAAAAGATATTCCCCAAGACACGATGGATGCATTAGTAAAATTTTTTGAAAAACGAGTGCCGTTGCTTACAGAACAGGTAAAAAATACGAGAGAGTGGGAAAAGAAAAACCCAAGAAAACAATGGTATCAATTTTGGAAAAAGGGAAGATAGGATTTTTTTAAAAATCTTAAAAATACATTTATTAAAATTAAATTTCCTTTTTGTTAATCTGTGCTAAATAGACTTAGCACATCAACATTAAAAAGGAGAAAGATAAAAATATGAAAGATAATATGGAGTCACAACGCGAAAAATATACTTTCCAAGAATTAGAAAATATAGATAGTCTTGGTCAGCTTGTTAATTTTGTAAACAGCCTAGAAGTTAAAACTAAGGAGAAAAAATGGATAGGTGGCATGTTCTCTGATGACAAGGGAATGGTTGGTCGTGTGACCGCCGCCGAATTAAATGACCTTATTTTTGAAATGAGGGATAGCGGAAAGAAACCAGACTTAACAGGTTCTATAAACTTTTTGGGGTCAAACTTTCAAGTTTCAGAAATCTGGGATAAGGTTGTGGAACTTTCAACAAAAAATACTGAAAAATAATTCTAAGGACTCATTAAAATTAAATTGCCTTTTTGAAAAATTGTGCTAACCTCAAATTAGCCCATTACTAATCAAAAGGAGAAAAAATATGGGAGAAAGAATGCGCGAAAAAGAAAGTTATAATGTTGAAAAGGTGGAAACTACTTTGCGAAACGCTAAAGACTTGGTTCATGATTTGGAAGTCTATCTTGCAGGTGTAAAATTCATGGAGGGAGAAGACGAGACGCCTGATAAGGTTGACCCAGATGGTTTTGGCGCTTACATGAGAAATGATGCTCATGCTCAAGAGGTAAAGCAGGAAGATAGTTTTGGCACTCGTCTTGGTCATCTTATGGCGGAAGTGCACGACGCCGCCATAAAGATCCAAAAAGGCATGACCGACAAACAGCGCAAAAGGTTTGTTGAATCCTACGAAGGAAAATAAAATCATATCAAGGCCTCTGCTGAAAAGTAGGGGCCTTTCTCTTTTGTAAAATAATACTAATAGACTGATGTGCCAAAAAGTGCACGGGATGTGTCATCAACGGCCCATCGATGTGCCAATATGGCACATCCAATATAAGACAATACAGAGACACTACAAAGACAGGCGTTTCTTAAAAATCCAAAACGTCCTTGTGGATAAAGTGTTGAAAGCTCACAAGAGGTTCACCAAAAATCAAAAGAGGTTCACCAAAAAAGTTGAGACGTTCACCACAAATGGTGAAGGTAATATAAGACATAACAAAGACAATACAAAAGACAGGTGTTTCTTTATTAAAAAAGTAATGCATCTCCTAATCCGCCCACATCACTCCCGCAAAGATTTGCTCAATGTATTCTGCAATGAATTCCCGGGCTGCAAGGGTAAAAGCATCCACCGCATCATCAAATCTCTCCACACCAAAGCCCGTGAGTTGTGAGATAAGTTCTTCAGCTCCGTGTCTGGGAAACTTAATCTTTCCCGTAGCAAGCAAGCCAGTACAGGAAGCCAAACGTGAACGCTTGTCGGTGGTCACCGTTATTCCCTCTACATCATAAATACCCTCATTCCTTAACTGTTCAATGGCCACTGCCTGATACTGGACTTTCTCAATTGATACTTTCGTATGACCCTGAATATTTAGCGCAACATACAGCTCTTTTATTTTCTCTAAGGTCTGGCGGAAATTCAGCCGAGCATTAACGATGCCAGGTAGCACATACCCAGTAATATCTTTATCAAATCCATGAATGAGTATTGCCACCATCGCCGTTTTATCAGCATTCTCTTTTTGAGATATGGCTAGGTCCACTCCAAGAAGCGTCACTCGGTAACCATTTACATCCCCCGGTAAGGTATCGTAATAGTGAATCATATCTCTAGTCACCACCTGATCTTCTTCGGGAACAATCTTGAGGAGGTACTCCCGTTGCCAAGCGTTTTCATTACCAGTTTTTTTCTTCTCCGTCTCAATATCGTTTTTAGTAGGATACTTGCCCGGCCACGCAACCTTACCCTCATCATTGATTAAAGGGTAAAACTTAAATACACCGTCGATAAGGCCCTCATCGATGTTTTGTTTTAAATGCATCAGTAATGAATCCTCATGCAGGAGGTTGCCGACGATAATAGTTCTCGTATTCTTATCTCCCGCAGGAATGGCTTCCCCCGTAAACCACTGGTAGGTCTTTTGCCGGCCTTCCTTGGTTTTGACCGACGCAATATCCTCAAGGTCGTCTCCGATGATCAAGTCGGGCCGGTGCTGATTATGGCGTAACCCTCTAATGCTTTGTTCTGAAGAAGCGGCAGTGATCCTGGCATTGAGTTTTGAGAATACCAACGACACTGAACCCCATTCATCATTTTCTTCTTGGAATGGGCCTAGGTCATTCTTGAGCAAAATATTGCCCTCGAGCTCTCGCCGTAAGTTCATCATGTGTTGCTTGGCCTGAGTCCTAGTTTGACAGACGATAAGGACGAACTTCTTTTGCTGTTGACCAAGGATAGCCCAGAGGGGGTAGGACATAGTGAAGATGGAAGATTTAGCCGATCCTCGAAAAGCCACGATAAACAGGTTCTTAATATCATCTTGCTCAGTCAATTGGAAGAATCTTCGGTGGAACGAAGCCGTGGGATATTTGATGTAGTGGGCGAAGTAGAAGTTGAAGAAGTAGAAATGTGATTGGCGGACAATGGCCGTGCGGACTTTTCGATCCGTAATCATGCGGTTGATTAAATCAGGAGATATTGTGGCATTGGTTTGGTTTTTACTTTTTTCTACCATGCTTCTGTACGAAATACGTTATTTGGATCATCGGATGGCATTGGCACTTGTTTTGCAGGCAACTGCTCATCTGGATCCGAAGGAAAGTGAATGGTCGCACCGTTAGCGAATTTTGTTCTCACTTCACCGTTAGGAAAATATGTTGTTTCCTTCTCTGGTGTTTTGACCGTGATCCGTTCCTTAATCGGCCCTGTTATTTTGGCAAACTCCGCAGGGGTAACCACTTTCGGTCCTACGGATGTCGGTTGGACGTCCGGTTTAGCAGGTTCGTTGCTATTTTCCATATCTTTCTTGTCGGATGGCTCATATTCTTCATCCACCTCTGTTTCAAGCGCTTGCAGTGAAGAAAGCCTCAGCGCTTCTTTGACAATCTCCGCCTGCTCAGGATCAAGTTCCTCTTGTGGCTGAAAATTGGTGGTGATTTCAATTCGTTCTTTGTATTTAGGATGGTTATGCTTTAACCAAAATTTTATGGAAGACATTTTCTTGTCTTTGATGAGGGCGATGATCTGGGATTCACTTAGATCGTTGATAAACTCAATACCTTGTAACATTGCTTCCTGGCTTTTCTTCAAGAAATCAGTATCCTGGGCTTTCCAGCGGTAGTAAGTATCCCGGCCGATGCCAATTCGTTTTACGGCCACCTCAATAATCGGCATTTCCTTTAGAGTGCTAATCAAAGCTTCTTTGAGTTTCGTTTGCCGTTTTTCTATGGTTTGATTGTACTGCGGTTTACTATTCATGAATTTTTTGAGCCTTAAATCCGGTCAGCTTTTCCCAGCGGTTTCGAATGACTTCGGCATACACCGGAGACTTTTCCATCAAGTAGCACCGTCGGCTCATCTTGGTGGCGGCAATGAGTGTCGACCCGCTTCCGCCGAAGGGTTCCAAGATTAAATCATCTCGTTTAGTGAGAACTTTAATGTAAGGGATGAGCAATTCCAGAGGTTTCGTGCCGAAGATAATTTCCTGACCTGAACTTTTCTTGTCGGCAGCGATATGCTCGATGAAATCTGTCGGACAAATCTTTTTTCCTTTCTCATAACCTTCCCAGTGAGGTTTTCCTGAAGTGGCGAATATGGCATTTTCATATTCGGTTTGAAATAATTCATCAACTTCCGGCTCAAGATTAAGCGTTACATTCCCTTGAGTTCCCACCAGTGCAATATCACTTTTGTTGAAGAATTTGTACTTTGCCGAAAAACCCTGTACGCGATTAGGTACATGCCAGACGATGGTATTGCGATACTTCCAGTGCTTTTCTAAGGCATTCCAAATTGTCCTTAAGTTTTTCGGATTCTCAAAAATGATAATTGAGAAATCGGGTTTCTGAACATTGGCCACATTGGCCATCCAAAGCTCGGTAAAGTTATCGGGCAAGGTTTCGGTTTCAAGATACCTACGGTCTTTCTTTGATCCAAAGCCAATGGTGGGGCCGTTCTTGCCACGGGTTTTACCCTTCAGATAATTCAGAATGTAGGGCGGGTCAGTAAAACACATATCGGCTTTTTGGGTACCCATGAGTTTTTGCATATCCGCTTCTATAGTGGAGTCTCCGCACATCAGGTGGCTGCCGTTAAGGTCGTAGATATCACCTTTCTTAATTTCAATCTTGTCGATATTCAACTTCTTGAGCTCTTTTTCCAGATCAAACTGTTCGGGCGTATCCTCGATCTGAAAAATATCATCCAGTTCTTCTGAAGAAAAGCCCACTTGCGTCAGGAATGCTTCGTCAAAATTCGCCAGTAGGTTCCAATCAAACTCTCCGGTGTTTTTGTTGAGGCGGATATTTAATTCTTTCTCACGCTCAATGTCGGAGATATTGATATACACTACAGGCGCTTCGCGATATCCCAGCTCTTTTAAGACTTCCAAACGGAAGTGTCCTCCGATGACAATATTTTCACGCTCGGGCGCTTGGTTGACGATCAAGGGGTCAACGGCACCGAAACGCTTGATAGATTCCTTGAGCTGATCGGCAGCTTCCTTGTTATGTTTTCGTGGATTGTACTCCGCTGGCTTGAGCAGGTTAATATCCACATAAACGATGTGTAGCTTGTCGGTTGTTTGCGTTGTTGTTTTCATAGTTTTTTGTTTTTATCATATTTTTTATGGTTAATTTTTAGCTAAACGAAAAAGCCCGAGATAATTCCAAATCGACCTCTGTTAGAAGGACTCGGACTTATCTCGGGTTTTTTACATCATCCCGTAGTCTTTTACACTACGACACTATACCGAACGGTCGTTTACACCGCGGATGGCATGCTGTTCTCCAGCTTCTTTCATCTGGAATCCAGATTGCAACCGGCTGTCTCTCCGGCCAACACCACCTGTAGTTATCAACGTTCGACTTGAGACAGATTACTTTAATTATATGCTGCTACCGAGGGGTGTCAAGCGTCAGCGCGGTGAATTGGCTCGTGAGTAAGAATAAGACACGAGAATAAGACATGTGATTTGTGTCTTATTTGTCTTATTCCCCGAACAAAATGGGAAAAGTGAGACATGGCCAAAGTTTGCATATTTTGCCCAAAACCCCTACAATACAGCTAGACCGAGTGGGCTGTTTTACATTCCACTCGAGATACCCCAAATGCCCTTAGGAACCGTTGGTTCCAGACTGGGTTGGGGCACCAACGACGACATTTTCGGGCCAAAAGCCCGATTTTGTTCGTAAATGAGGCCTAATTTAGTGGTTCCAAACCCCTTATTGCCAAAACCCCAAAACGTGCTAGCATTAACCCAGGGTCTGTTCTTATTACCATTAACCATACTTACGGGGTGCGCCATGGCCGTTGCCTACACAGAATGTTTGAAAAAACCGGCTGAGCAGTGGTACGAAATCATGCTGGCCACCGACAACGTGCCCTGCTACCTCGCTAATCTTTTGCGATCCATGAGGGATCGGCACCATCCCGGTACTTTTGGACACTTGCTGCTGGTGGGTCGCCTTTGCTATTACATGGGGCAACTCACCGGTAACGAGATTCCAAATTTTTGGCTGGCTGGACTGGGACACGATATTGGCAAACTGGGAATACCGGCAAGCCTCTTGGATGAAAAAAATTGGTGCAGGGCCAAAGATGCCATCATGCGCCCGCACGTTATGAACGGCTACAATGCCCTGGTAGAGAAGCTACCGTTCATTGCCCATATTATTGTGCGTCATCACCGGTTCCAGTTAGACCCATACCCCGAAGAACTGCCGGCTCTGCCCGAAAAATACGCTCGCCTGGAAGAAAAAATCAACTGGCTGGCGAAAATGGTGGCCATTGCCGATTGTTACGATGCTCTGCATCGCGACAACGATAGAAACGGCCTGTTGAACGGGCACCAAATACAGAAAAAGATGCTGGTGCTGTGGCCAAATGATAAACCGTTTATCGGCGAATTGTACGCTGCCGGAATTTTTACCACCGACGGCTAGCCCAAACGAAAAGATAGATCCAAACTTTTGGAACTATCTTTTTTCTTTTTTACATCCTTTACTCTTTGATTAACTCCGTAAACACCACCAGGCGCTGGTTATAGGTTTTTTGGCTGGCCAGCCAATCGCCCTGGCAGGTGATGAGATTAAGATAGACTCCATCGGTTTTATTAAATACCTCCGTGGGGGATTCGCCGGGGTCATACATACGGGTTTCTTTTACCGCAAACACCAATTCTTTTCCTTTATCATCTTTGACATATATCTTGTCTCCCGCTTTTAGTTTATTTAAATTATCAAACACAGAACTAGCACCGGTTCGCCAGGGACCATAATGGCCGGTAATAACCGCGCTACCCTTTTCGCCGGGCCGCGGGCCAAGTTGATACCACGCGACCTCGGTGGGGCCCTTGGGAACGTCTACAGAGCCGTCCGCAGTCAACCCAACATTAATGACCGGCGCATCAACGCTAATAGCGGGAACAACCAGGCGCTTGGGCAATCCCATGATGGCTTCCATATTTGGGTTGGGTGGGGGATTTTGGGTGTCAGAAGGCGCCAGTGTCGGTTGATAAAAGAAAAATGCGCCAGCAACAACAGCCATTGCTGCAATAATCAATACACTAATAATAAAAAGGCGTTTGTTTGTCATGGTTATGTGGTGTTTCTGAAAACTTTTAAGAGCCCGCCCCGAAGGGGCGGGCTCTTACCCCGTTATCCTTTCACAAACCATGTCCGTCTTGAAGCAACCGCAGCCAAGGCTATACCCGCTAAAATGGCGCCTATAGCCGCCAGCTGTACCATGTCGCTTTCAGCTGGGCCAAATCCTGTATTTGGCAATCCGGGAGTTATTGCAACAGGAGAAACGGTAAATAATAGCCAATTAGAAGTCCCGCCGCCCGGAGTGGGATTAACAACATACACCAAGTGGCTTCCACTTATAGCAACATCAGAAGCTGGAATAAGGGCAGTCAATTGAGTAGGCGATACAAACGTAGTCGCCCGAGCCATTCCATTAAACCTTACCGATGAACTGGTGTTAAAGTTGGATCCCTGTACGGTAAGAATAAAGTTTCCACTGCCCGCTACCACGCTTGCAGGGGAAATGGTCGTCAAAACCGGAAAGGGGTTCACACTTACAACGGCAAATGCCAACGCGTTCGATGTTCCGCCACCAGCTGAAGGGTTGTTAACGGTTATGTTGAAAGCACTAACTTCATCAAGGTCAGTTGCCAACATTGAAGCCGTCAACTGGGCGCTTGAAACGTAGTTAGTTAACCTGGCCATTCCATTAACGTACACCGTGGCATTGGAGTCAAAGTTGCTGCCATATACGTTCATGGTAAAAGCTGTGCTACCCACCACCACAACCGCAGGCGAAATGCTACTAATGCTTGGTGTGGCGGCCATGGCTACCAATGGCATTAATGCCGAAAGCACCAAACCGGCCGTTGCCACTGAAGCTATTTTACGAATGTTTTTTGTGTTCATGAATTTACGTAGCGAAGCTAAGGGAGCCTTGGCGAACACTTATCCCAGACTTTTATTTTTTATAATAAAATGGGATTTGGAAATTCACCTCGAAAATCAAGCTAAGATATATAATATACCTTGTGGCTTGATTTTCGCTGGATACCTTGCCCGCATTTATTTTTTAATTTTAAATTAGAGTTAAGATATTCGACCTTTACAACCTCTTACATAAGGCTACATACCGTTTATATGGACGGTATGCCTATAAGACGCGTGTGGGGGCAGAATCTTGCTATATTTACTAAAAAGCCGTATCATTAAAAATTAATAATTCAAAATTCCGCACGTGGCTTGGGCCCATAGTAAATCGGCATTACGCGTCCATGGCATGGACGAGGGCCGGGTTCGATTCCCGGTGGGTCCACATAACACGATTTGAAGGATTTCGGAGCGCGCGGATTGCGGAGCTTGGATTCTTTTCACCAATTTCGCCAAGCCAATTCCACGGTTTTGCGAACGAAACGTTAAGACGGCCCCCCACGATACGGCGGTTCGAGCCGACGGTTTTAAGAAATTGTTTCATTTCAGCAAAGTTTTGGGATAATGCCATATTTTGTACTTGATTGGCTTCCATAATCCAGTTTTTAACCAGTTCGAGCCAATGGTTTCCTTTTCGCTCAAAGTTTGATAATTTCTCCTCAATATCTTTCTTTTGTCCCATCAATATATTTTTCTTTTCTTGAAACTCTACCAATTCAAAACCTCCCTCAAGATAGCCGTCCGCAAGACGGCCTATTTTTGTTTTCACGGCAGAAAGTTCGGTTTTTAGATTTTCGGTAAACAAAGTTGATGATTGAGAATTTTCTTTTTCCCATTCACTTACTTTGGCAAGATATTTTTCTTTCCACTCATCAGGCAAAGAAACATTTTTGACATTTTCTGTTACTTGTCCAGCCAAAATTTCTTCACGCAAAAAGCGTTGAGTGCAATCAACAGTTTTGCTTTTGTGGGTACAGCGATAATATACAAATTTCAAGCCGCTTTTTTTGATATGCCGTTCTGCGGTGATGGAATATCCACATTCTCCGCAAGTTGCAAAATTGAGAAATTCAAAATTCTTTGGCCCTCGGTTTTTGCGAGGTTTGCCGTTCTGAATAAGGGCGGTTTGGATTTTATCAAACAGTTTTTTGGAAATCATAGGTTTATGGCTTCCTTGGTGTACTTCACCGCGATAGCGGAAGTGTCCGTAGTAAAAGGGATTGGTCAGTATATTGTAGATAGTGGAAAGGTGGGGAAGTTTTCCGTCTTTACCAACCAAACCTAGAGAAAACATTTTGCCTTGGATTCGTGTCAATGAAAATTCGCCCGTGGCAAAAGCCCGTAAAACAGTTTTTACCTTGTTAAATGTTTTCCTGTTGGGTTCAATGGTTCTTAATCTTGGTTCATTAAAATACCCAATCGGGGCTTTTGCCGAAAGTTCGCCACGGCGGATTTTCTGGCGAATGCCACGCAAAATGTTTTCTCTCAAATTGTCAGTGTAGTATTTAGCTTGCC